>Ga0194125_10000767_pt1 | contig 54467 bp, 44 predicted proteins | sample TA2KigC250mmetaG_FD_148626 | JGI IMG/M metagenome (GOLD analysis project Ga0194125, IMG submission 148626) | Freshwater microbial communities from Lake Tanganyika, Tanzania - TA2015034 Kigoma Deep Cast 250m | ecosystem: Environmental > Aquatic > Freshwater > Lake | place: Tanzania: Lake...
CATATTCTCCGCAGTCGTTGAGGATAGTCATATCATCCTCAAATGGCGAACTGAAAGTGAAATCAACAACCTCGGCTTTGATGTTTACCGCAGTGAAAACCCAGATGGTAAATTCGTCAAAGTCAATCCTGCTTACATCAAAGGCGCTGGCACTGATTCTACTCCTCATGATTATCAGTTTGTCGATGAGAGCGCGGCAGTTGGAAAAACCTACTATTACTATCTCGAAACCATCAGCTTTAGCGGAGAACGTGAACGGTCACACATTATTAAAGTCATCGTTGATATAAGCGGAAAAGTGAAAGTAACTGGTCTAATGCAGCCAACTACATTCGCCTTGTTACAAAACTTCCCGAATCCTTTCAACCCAGAAACGTGGATTCCGTTCCGCTTGGCCAATGATGCTGATGTAACTATTCGCATTTTCGACATCAGAGGGCAAGAGATTAGAGCCATCTATCTGGGGCAGAAGCCCGCCGGTGACTATGATACCAAGGGTAAAGCTGTTCTTTGGGATGGAAGAGATAGTTACGGTCAGGAAGTATCCAGTGGTATCTACTTCTATAATCTTACAGCGGGTAACTTTAGTGCAACGAAGAAGCTTACCATAATTAAGTAGGGAAAAGAAACCGAGTTTCTCCAAGAAACTCGGTTTCTTCTTTTTGAAATGCGCTAATTAGATTTAGTCATCTGGTTAGCGCATTTTTATTTTCTGAATTAGATACCACAGATTTTATGGACGGACGCAGATAATAGATGTTGTCTTATCCGCGTGCGTCAATCGAAACTGTGGTATCATTCATTTAAAAAAGAGATTGACAAGTAGTATCAATTAGTATATCATAATGCCATAGCTTTAAAAGATGGAGGTATATTTGCTAATGGCAGAAGCACAGCAGTTGTCAGTAACGCGGCGCGGCAATCTGGTAATGGCGCGCAATGAATTTCTGCAAGTGAATTATAACCTGGCTACAGGTACTTGGAGTTATACAGATAAGACGGGATACACAGTTATTAGAAATGCTTATGCAAAAATTATTTTGCAAGATGGTACAACTATAACTACAAAAGATGATTGCTACCGTGAGTTTACGACGGAATGGGTAGATGATGCTATCGGTGGTAGTTGTAGGCAAATTAAGTTTTCACATCAACCTGAACCGAACTGTCCGCGCGTGAATGTCTATCTAAGATTTTATGACAAACAACCCTATCTGATTTTAATTGTAGGGGTGGAAAATGTAGGTACTGAACTTGCGAAGGACCGGGAGATAGGCGTTACACAGATGAATTTAATAGACATTTCCCCAATCAGTGGAACACCGCAAGGTGGTATTTACTTGGGAAGCGACCCATCTCGATATCATGTTTTGTTGGATACTTATACTCGGTCTCCCAAAGGCATAATGGATATTTACGATGGATTTAGCACTGAAGTGATGACTCCTGATGAAAGTCAATACGATGGACTGTTATATGATACAGAATCCAAACGTTCCTTCATATTCGGTTTTTTAACCTTTAAAAAATGGTGGTCAGCGGTCAACATAGGATACAGCACAAGTCTTCAATTGGAGAAGGATTCAAGAGGAATTAACAATTGGAGTCTTTATCATAAGTGCGAAAATAAAATCTGTAAAGCCGGCGAGGAACTATTTTCTGAACCAGTTTATCTGAATTTCAGTAGTTCTGTTGAAGATGGTCAGAAATTATATACTCAATTAGTAACGCGATTAATGGGGGCGATTTCGTTAGATACGGTTTACTCAGGTTGGAGCCATTGGCGGAAAGCTTTACAAGAACTTAATGCGGATACAGTTATCAAAAATGCGGATTGGATAACTAAGCATCAAGGATTTTATCCCATTATGCCAAAAGGAATGGAATATATTTCAATCGACCTGGGGTGGCAGAAATGGTATGGCTGTAACGATGCTGACCCAGAGAAGTTCCTTAGTGGGATGAAATGGATGGCGGAACAAATTCATGCTAAAGGCTTGAAAGCGGGAATCTGCATTGTTCCTTTCTGCGCGGCGCCAGACGCTCCTATAACCCAATCACATCCGGAGTATATGCTTCATGATTCTGAAGGAAAGATGATTCAGGTCTTTGACCAGGAAGTTGATGCGGAATTTGTGCTTCTCGACCTCTCGCGTTTAGAGGCGCAGGAATATATCCGGAGTAGAATTCGCCAAATTATTGATGATTGGGGATATGATTTGCTTAAGGTAGATTTGCTCTCTTACGCGCGCGGGCCAAATGCTGATGTCGCCGATGTTGTTTACTATGATAATTCTTTGACTTCGATGGAAGTATATCGTCTGGGGATAAGCTTACTTAAAGAGGTTGTTGAAGCAAGTTCACGAGATGTCATTTTGACTTCTTGCTGTGCCTGCAACAGTCCAAGCATTGGCCTTCTACGTTCGAACTACGGTAATGTTGGTCATCTCCGTCGATTGGCAAATCAATTTTGGGAAGACAAAATCGGCGTTAAAAGACTCATCAAGTCCTGGACATCGCGTTTTCATCTCAATAACACTACGTGGACAAATGATTTTGGCGCTATAATCGTCGGAAAATCTCATCCCTTGAACGAGGCATTGGTCATTATTACAGCATCTGCTTTGAGCGGCGGAATTGTCTGCATGGGTGATGACCTCACGGAGTTAGATTCTGAGCGTGCGGAATTATTTTCTAAAATATTGCCGCTCTATGGCGAAACAGCCAGCCTCATCGGATTTTATACCGATGACTATCCACAAATTTGGAACTTGAAGGTGAACGCACCGTTTGACAACTGGAACATTGTGGGGATATTCAACTGGAATGACGGATTTCAGGATGTATCTTTTGAACTTGAGCAACTCGGTTTATCAGCATCAAAATCGTTTTTAATTCATGAATTCTGGACTAATGAATACATCGGCGAATTTCAAAAGGATGTAACGCTTCTTGACATGCCTCCACGTTCGGTTAAATTACTTTGCATGCGCGAGATGAGAGACGTGCCGCAGCTACTTTCAACAGATACACATTTTACCCAGGGTGGGATAGAAATTCTTTCAGCCGGTTGGGATGCCCGCAGTCAAACCTTCCTCGCCGTTTATCGAAATCCTAAAGCAAGTGCCAGTAAACTGTTCATTTATGTTCCAGATGACTACGTTCCAGCTTCAATAGCTTGCTTTGGTACAGAATACAAATTCCAGTGGTGTCAGCCCATCTACCGCATTGAACTGGCGCCAACCCAAAACATGGTAAATTTAAGTGTTCATTTTGGAAGAACGTCGGGTTGATGTAAAAACGTAAAACGTAAAGCGTAAAATTCCATAGTGTTTCTTATGATGGAACTTTTCTTTTTAAAAGAAAAGTTTGATTACGTTTTACGTTTTACGCATTACGTATTATTCTTCCACCTCTACAATAACCTCGACTTCAACAGGAATTCCACCGGGCAATTGTTGCATGCCGACTGCCGAACGCGCATGCTTGCCCTTATTTCCAAAAACCTCAACAAATAGGTCTGATGCGCCATTGACTACTTTGGGTTGGTCGGTGAAATCCTCAGTGCAATTCACAAAACCGACGACTTTGACAAACTGCTTCACTTTGTCCAAATCACCTATAGCGCCTTTAATTGTACTGATGAGGCATAAAGCGGTCTGTCGAGCCGATTGATATCCATCCTCTATGGTCAAATCATCTCCTACTTTGCCTTTGTAGAGTTTGCCTTCGCCTCTGCCAGGTCCGTGTCCTGAAACAAATAATAAATTCCCGGCTTTCACTGCCGGAACATAATTAGCAACGGGTTTTGGTAGTTCAGGCAAGGTTAAATTTAATTCTTCCAATCTTTTTTCAATTTTCATGTAATCCTCCTGTCATTTTTTAAGTGTTGCCTTTGTATAATACCATGTTAGCAGGCGATATGTCAAGAAAGAAGCTTTCTTCCAGGTTGACAAAATCTTCAAAAGATATATAATTAAACTGAAATGTCTCTACCCGTCAATTCAAATGTAACAGTGTACTGCAAGACTATTTTCTGAAACATGCCGTCCCTTTAACCTATTTGACAATGACCATCTTGCGCGTAGCAAAAAAGCCGCCGGCCTGAAGCTGATAGAAATAGACGCCACTACTGACGGTTTCTCCTGTGGCATTTTTGCCGTCCCAGTAGGCGGCTCCGTTCTTTGTTATGTAAATACCAGCCTTCTTTAAGCCAAGATTGATAATGCGAATAAGCTGGCCTTTGGTGTTGTATATCCTGATAGTGACTGGCGCAGCAGTGGCGAGTTGGTATGGTAGCCACGTATCAGGGTTGAAGGGGTTGGGGTAGTTTTGGAACAGGGCAGTGCGAGATGGTATTAGTTTTTGAGAGACTAAACGCTTTAACTGCTCTAACACCTGTCGTTGTTCCTCGTTGAGGGTAGTGGCTTCCAGTTGAGCAATAGTTTTGCTTAAAGCTACTTCTTCAGATACAGCCTCTAAGGTTGGCGCCACGGTTTTGCTTTCAGAAGGAAACTGTGTTATCAACCCAACGGTGTATTGTAGAATTAAAGCCGCATCCAGAGCAGTAACATGGCCATCGCCTGTGACATCTGCAATATCTATATCTTCGTCCGAAAGTTCCCTGAGCCCAACAACATATTGAAGGACTAAAGAGGCATCATAAGCAGTAACAGAGCCATTCCCGCTGACATCACCAGGGAATGGGGCAGATTGGTCAAAATAGAACGCACCCATATCTGCTCTTGTGCCATCGGGGTCTTTAGGACTATTTGGATCTCCCGCATCTATACATGGAGAACCAGGTTGTAGATGATAATCCCCACTACTTGGGTCAACAAACAATGGGTCAGCATTGATATTGCCTGTTCCTGTGTAACCTCCCTGCACATCGCAGTAGGTGACCGTTGGCGTGCTCTCGTAGTTGTAAATTTCCACTCCGCTATCTTCCCACAGGATGCAGTTGGTCACCGTCAGCGAGGAGAAGTCGTTGGACATCCCGCCGCCTGAGTTTTGTGAGAAGATGCAGTTGGTAACCGTAGGCGAGGAGGAGGAGTTGTAAGTACCTACATCCCGCCACCTAAGCTTGCTGAGTTTTGTGAGAAGGTGCAGTTGGTAACCGTCGATGAGGAGGAGTTGTAGTTGTACATCCCGCCGCCGAAGCTTGCTGAGTTGCCTGAGAATTCGCAGTTAGTCACCGTCGGCGAGGAGGAGGAGTTGGACATCCCGCCGCCCCCGCCGAATGGGTCTTGGACGAAGTTTTGTGCGAAGGTGCAGTTGGTCACCGTCGGCGAGGAGAAGTCGTTGGACATCCCCCCGCCGTAGATTTGGGCAGAGTTTTGTGAGAAGTTGCAGTTGGTCACCATAGGCGAGGAGGAGGAGTTGAGCATCCCGCCGCCCACGTTATTTGGAGAATTGCCATTGGCATTACCGCCGGTGACGACGAAGCCGTCGAGGACGGCATTGTTCGCGCCGATGACGACGTGATAGGCGTCACTACCGTTTATGGTGCTGCTTTGGTCAAGGTCACCGCTGAGGATAGTTTGGTTGTTTTCCCAGTCACGCTGGTCACGGCTGGTCTCTCCACCGACAAAACCGCCGTAGATGCTGACGCCGACTTTGAGTTGGAAGGTGGAATTTCTGTCATTGTCCGTCTGCCCAGCGCCTTCATCGGGATAGTATGTTCCCTGCGCTACCCAGATTTCGTCACCGGAGGTGGCTAAAGCCAATGCACTTTGCAGATACTTTTTGGCGGTTGGCCAGCTTAGACCATCACCATTGTCATCTGCTTTGCTGGCATCAACATAGATGATGCCAGCGTTTGCCATTGCTGGCATGAGAAAAAGAATTAACAATACCAGGATTATTGGGTATATTTTAGTGTTTGGGTCCATTAGATACATCCTCTGTAAAATAAATCCTGATTTGTCATCACTTCACTTCGTTCAGTGCGGCGTCTGACCCTTGAACGAAGTGAAGAGGAAGAATCTCTTGAAAAAAAGAGATCCTTCTGTTCCTTCACTACGTTCAGGACTCAGGATGACAACAGTACGAATTCGTAGGATATCTGTTAGATATTTATTCCCAGTAATCTAACAGATCGCGCTACAGTTATCAGAACAAATTCAAGTTAAAATCCTTTTCTTTTCTAACTCCGCTATCCTTTGTTTTAAATCATCCACTTCTTTTGAAAGCTGGCTTTCCCTTCTTTCACGATATGCGATTATTATCTGTGGTACGGCTATCACAACGATGAGAGTAACAAACGCAGCTATAATAATGCCATAAAGGGTGTCTATCTTGTCGCCCAATTTCTGTTGCATACTAATAATATCACCCTTTACAGCAATAATGTCATCTTTCGTCGCCATTTTGCCTTTTATTTCAGCAATCTCTATCTTTAGCGGCTCTATTTCTTCGCGAACTATCTGCCTTATTTGCCTTATATCGCTCTCTGTTAGTTCCGCAATGCAAGGAAAGGTGAAGGTGAAGAATATGATGATAATAATTGTAGTCTTCATAGTATTCAACCTTTTTTATGTCTATTTCCGTTTGGATTTCCCGAGCGGTTTCAACCTTCTCAGCAATACTTGAAATTATAGTTGAATTATAACATAACACAAATTTCTTGTCAAATCCCCCAAATATAAAAAATTGGCTTAGGTACAGCAAATGTATTTGTGTATCTGATTAACTGTGAAGAATTTACGCCGCCTGTTATTTGAGGCCGCTACAATATCATGTTTAACCTCAATCGAATTGAGCATGTTTCACTGGTGATTGGTTACTGGTGATTGTACCAGTAACCAGTAACCAATTTAACCCTTCACCTCTAAAACCTGCTTTACAATACATCCAGCGCTTATTCCGTAAAGCTCCATCAATTCCTCCGGTTTGCCTGACCTTGGTAATTCTTTGACCGCCATTTTATGTACAAAAACTCCGTGTTTTGCCACTGCGTTTAACACTGCATCGCCTAAACCGCCGTCGTAGTAATGGTCTTCAACACAGATGATGGTGTTATTCGTCTCCGATGCGGACTGTTTAAGTGTTTCCTCATCAATCGGCTTGACTGAATAGGCGTCGATGACTCGGATATGGATGCCTTCTTTTTTGAGAATTTCGTAAGCCTTCAGAGCTTCGTGGATAGTAATTCCCGCCGATACTACTGTAACTTCGTCATTATCGTTAGAACGCAAAATTTTGCATCCGCCAATTTTAAATTCTTCGTTGTTCGGATATAACACTGGCGTTTTAGGTCTGGAAGTTCTAAGGTACGCTATACCTTTGTGTTGAGCGACTTCCGCAACCAGTTTTTCTGCTGAGACAGCGTCGGAAGGATATACAACAACGGAATTTGGGATAGCTCGCATCATGGCAATGTCTTCCAATCCCATTTGCGATGGCCCGTCCTGTCCGATGGAGGTGCCGCAATGAGAACCGACATATTTGATGTTGGCATCCGATATGGCAGACATTCTGATATGGTCGAAAGCGCGGGTCAAGAAGGCGGCAAAGGTCGAAACGAACGGGATTTTCCCGCGACTTGACAATCCGACAGCGGCGCCGACCATATTTTGTTCTGCGATAAAACACTCGAAATATCTATCAGGATGCGCTTTCATGAAGTCCTGAGCATAGGTCGAATTTTTCGTGTCGCCGTCCAATGAAACAACCAACGCACTTACATCCCCTAATTTCGCCAGCCCTGTCCCGAAACCGTTTCTGGTGGCGACTTCCTCACCTATTTTGTAATTCGGCGGGGCACTTTCGCCTGAAGCAACAGAGGAGGGCAAGGGGGCAAGGGGGCTAGATGGCAAAGAATTTCCTTGCCGTCTTGCCCTCTTACCATCTTGCCATTTTGCCCCCAATTCGGATTCCGAATTCCTCGGCGGAAATTTATAATCAGATGCAGGTTTATCCAGTTCTTTCAGAGCCAGTTTCATCTCATCTTCGGATAGAGGTTTGCCATGCCATCCATCCTTGTCCTCAATGAGCGATACGCCTTTACCTTTCAATGTTCGGGCGACAATCATCGTCGGCTTGTCAGCGGTGCTTTTCGCCTCATCCAATGCTGCTACGATTTCGCTCAGATTGTGTCCATCAATTCCAATAGTATGCCAGCCGAACGCCTCAAAGCGTTTCTGATAAGATTCAATATCAAACGAATACATTGTGTGCTGGCTTTGTCCCATCCCATTTACATCAACAATTCCGACCAGATTATCCAATTTGTAATACGCTGCTAACGCAGCGGCCTCCAATACAGACCCTTCTGCGCTCTCACCATCGCCCATTAGCACATATACTCGATAATCCAACTTATCTAAATATTTTCCATTGAGCGCCATACCTACGCCGATGGACAAACCCTGACCGAGAGAACCGGTCGCTACATCCGCCCACTTGAAACGCGGCGTCGGATGTCCCTCTAATTCGCTGTCAATCTCGCGCAAAGTATCCAATTTCTCAATGGGAATCGCCCCTGCTTCAGCATAAGCGGCGTAAAGCAACGGTGCGGCATGTCCCTTAGATAAAACAAATCTATCGTTGTTCGGATTGGTCGGGTCATACGGGTCATATCGCATCGTGTGAAAAAATAACGCTGACACAATATCAGCCGCGGATAAACAGGTAGTTGGATGCCCTGAACCGGCCTTAGTCGTCGTCCGAATCGAATGGATTCTTAGTTTATTCGCCTTATCTTGTAATCCTTCAATCAATTTGTCTGAACTCATTGAAATAATACGTAATGCGTAATACGTAAAAACTTTACGCATTACGTATTACGCTTTACGCTTTTTCCTCCTCCTTATGTGGCGATTGATAATTTATTGTACCATAGACAATCAATATGCTGCAAGAAAAGTTTTGGTATTGTAGAAATTCCTCAGTGTTTCTTATGATGGAACTTTTCTTTTTAAAAGAAAAGTTTGGTTGACAGAAATATTGTCTTTGTGGTAATCTCTTATTAAGAACTTTTAACGTTTGGTGTGAATTGTTGCGTAATGAGTGATGAGTGAATCTTTATTTCACTTATCACGTTTCACGTTTCACGCATCGTCTCCATACAAATCACGGCTAACTCACACCAAACGTTTTTAGTGAATATATGAATTGAGGAGAACGATATGATTTTAAGAGCAAAAGAACTGGACGAAAAGGAAGGACGGAGGGTATATCCGATTAAGTCCTTACAGAAAACCATCGGACATTTCGTTACTCGTCTAACAACAAAAGATAATCCCTTTGGCCCTCATAAGCATGATGGGGAAGAATTCTGGTATATCCTGGAGGGGAAAGGCAAAGTTTTTCTTGATGGAGAAGAGAGCACCGTAGAAGAAGGTGATTTAATCGTTCTGCAACCCTGGAAGGAACATGGATTGACCTCTGAAGAAGGAGTATGTTGGGTCTGCTTTGGATAACGCGGATTGAGGTGAGATAGAACTTGCGCATTTGGAGAGGGGATGGAAATTACCGGTTAATTTAAAGCAGGGGTAGGAATTTGAGAGGAACATACGCATCAGTTTAAGGAAAAAGAAAAGAGACAATTGCTATGGAGGTTTGTGGTGCAAGCCCCGTAGGGGCGGAATGTTTATAGAAAGTGCAAAAGAAATTCCTTATAGCTCCGTAGGAGCGACATATTTCCTTAACATGCTTTGACATTTCGCCCCTCTGGGGCTTTTAATCAACGGAACTAATAGATTCTATAAACATATCGCCCCTCTGGGGCTATGTAATCTCCTTAAACTGATGCGCATGGGGGTAGAAATTTGAGAGGAATGACTGAGCATGTGTTATCAAAAGTTTACTGTGAAAAAGGAGATTATCTCAACATTGGCGCGTGGCAGGAGCGCTCAGTAGTGAATGGACCTGGTGAACGCTTTGTCCTCTGGCTCCAGGGCTGTCCTCTGCGCTGTCACGGGTGTGTCAACTCCGAATTTCTCCCGTTCGTGAAACGAAAGTTGATAAGCGTGGATGAAATGGCCCAAAGGATACTCGTTATCAATGGTATCGAAGGAGTTACTTACACCGGCGGCGAGCCGATGGCCCAGGCGCGCGGACTGGCTTTGCTTAGCGAAAAGCTGCGACCACGAGGGTTGATGATAGTCTGCTATACGGGCTACACGTTGGAGTCGCTAAGGGCGCGGAATGACCCCTGGGTTAAAAGGCTTTTATCCCATGTTGACATGCTAATAGATGGCCCTTATGTGCAAGAGAAGGCAGCGAACCTGTTGTGGCGTGGTAGCAGTAACCAGAGAATCCATTTCCTTACAGACGCCTATCGGCATTTGGCTGAACAGGTAGACCATCGCCAGGCTGAAATAGAGTTTACCATCGGCAGCGATGGTTTTATCACCACTGGCACATGGCCCCAGGAACTCCTGAAACGGCTTGAAGAGAAATTGCGGAGGTGACCCATGCTTTGCCCGTTTTGTCTTTCAGAAGTAAAGTTCAAGTCAGAAAGTGTGGATGGTAAGTCTGTTTACATCTGTCCTAATTGCACGCAACAAGTGCCGGCATTGTATGTGCAGGAGTACCCAAGTTATCCCCCTGTGGTCGCTAATGCCATCGGTTTTCGCGGACATGGAAAAACGGTCTATTTTGCCGCTCTATTCTACGCCCTGAAAAAACTTGGATTGTCTCTGCATTGGCCGAATTTTCACACAATGGGGATAGACGAGGAAAGCCTTGACACAGTATATGAAAACGTCGCCATGCTTGAAGAGGGTAAACTGCCGGCTTCAACGCCGAAGATCTTCCCACGCCCCACTATGGTCAGGGTGGAAGGTATTCCCATGCAATCAAACTGCACTTTGCTTTTCTATGACACCGGTGGAGAAGCTTTTGAAAAAGCGACGCAACTGGTGATGTATGCGAGTTTCGTGAAGCAGGCTCGAACGGCGATGTTCCTGATAAGCCCTTGTGATATAAATGACCCTACGATGGAAATGCACAAACTGTTGAATACTTATGTAGTCGGCATGGCGGAACTGGGCGCCAGCGCCAGGCATCAACATCTGGTGGTTGTCTATACCAAAGCCGACGAGATGGTTGAACTTTTAGAGAAATATAGCGATATTGAGGCCTATCTCAGGCGAGGTACCATTGACGAACTCGTTAGCCCAAAACATTACATGCGGGGGATGTATAGTATATCAGAACAGCTACGTGAGTTCACCAAAAGTAATCTGGGAGCTAATGAGTTCTTGAATGCAGCCGATGCGAACTTCAAAAGCGTAAGTTTCTGCATTATTTCCGCGCTGGGAGCGAGACCACAGGGACAACAAACGTCGGTTCAAATTACACCCCGTCGTATCCTCGACCCAATGTTATGGTTGATGGAAAAGTCCCTACCCGGTTGGAAACAGACTTTGCGCAGGTGGTGGGAGTGATTGACACTGCAATATCACCCTCCCCTACGCCCCTCCCATCAAGGGAGGGGAATTGAAAAATAACGTTCTCATTATGAATTTATAATATTTTATCTCTTGGCTTAATGCGTATGGTATTATAAAGGAAGCCGCCCAAACAAGTTCGGGAGTCTTATGGAAAAAATGAATGAGGAGGGAAAACTCATGACAACTATAGAGATGCAGCAACAAATACAGCGCGCTATCGCAACGTTCCCTGAACACAAGTTAAAAGGGGTCTTAGAATTTGTCAACTATCTCGCGGAGCATAACCTCCCCGAGGATTTCCAAATGCAGATGAGTTCCACCGCTTATCAAGAGTGGCTCAGTGAAGAAAATGATATTTACGACGAGGTATTCAAAGATGAATTATAAGAGGGGAGATGTCGTTCTGTGTCAAGTTCCTACGCCTTCTTCAGAGTTTAGACAATTTAAACTGCGTCCAGCCGTCATCGTCTCCAAAGACCACAATAATAATCGGCTTGATGATGTGATGATTGCAACCTGTACCTCTAACATTTCTCGCAGCCGAGAACCGACTCAATACCTGATAACATATCCAAATGAAATCGCTCAAGCTGGTCTCAAGGTCTCTTCCGTTGTCAAGTGTGAATCGCTATTAACGATTAACAAATCCATGATTCTCAAGGTGCTCGGTAGGCTTTCTGATGAAGTGATTGAAAAGCTAAACGCTTGTTTGATGGACGCGCTTGGATTACCTTAGCACGTTTGGGCGTCCAGACAAAAAGGAAGCCCGAACTTGTTCGGGTAACCGCCTCAACAAGTTGAGGCGTCCGGACAAAAGGGAAGTCCAAATTTGTTCGGGACGTTGTGGAGAAACAATATGAGCAAGCATTCCAGCAAATGGCAAAAGATTATCTGGCGAGAGTGGCGGAATTGCGATGATAAAGAGTACGCTAACCGCCTCTTCGACCTGGTGGCTGATGAACCAGCAGGTTGGAAGCCTATGGCTACTATAGTCTTTCTCTGTGCGCTCTATGGGGCAATGGCTGGGTTGCCTGTGGGCATACTCGCCACCAACTGGGAAGTGTGGAATGAGCTGTGGGAAGGGCGGAATGAGCTAGAGTGGTCAGTGATGTGGACAGGACTGCAGGCGTTCCTGTGGTGGGGATTGGGGATTGGCGCAGCAGTAGGGCTCATGGTCCGGCTCTGTGCGGGGCGACGACTGACCTGGCGAACGTGGCTGGCAAGGCTATCGTACCAACAAGACTTTCTTTCCGTGCCGTGCTGTGGGCTAGGCTGCGGGATGTTCTTCGGGCTGGGCGTTGTGGGGGCGGCCGTCGGGGGGCTGGTCAAGGAGCTGGACAACATGCTGGCCGTCAGGGGATTGGTCGCCGAGGTGTTCTTCGGGGCGGTCGTCGTGCTGTTTTTCGGGGTCGTCGGGCTGGTCGTCGTGCTGCTTTTCATGGTCGTCGGGCTGGACTACTACGCGCCGTTTTTCATGGTCGTCGGACCGGTTTACGGGCTGTTCTACGGGCTGTTCTTCGGGCTGGTCGCCTGGGTGGGCGTCGGGCTATCCGTCGGGATGGTCGCTGGGCCGGACAGCGAGCTGGTCCTCGGGATGAGCGTCCTGCTGTTGATCGTGCTGTGGGCTCCGTTCGCTCTGCAGATCGTAATCTTCCATGTTTATGGATGCTGGTCATGGTGCTTCTGGTGGCGGGGTAGACCTCACCCATTTGAAACAGAAGAGGCGCTGTGCATTGCCGCACGGGAGGAATGGATTGAACCGTTACACCTCCTTGAGGAAAGAAAGAAGCAGCCGGGCTCACCCGATTCGTTAATCGCCAACCTGCAAAGCGGATACTGGCTTGAGCGCTTCACCGCTCGTCACGCGCTGGTGGTGTTGGGTGGCGAGGCGGTGGAGCCGCTACGAAGGATAGCGCAAGGCAAGACTGAGCTGCGGTGCACAGCCGTTTGGTTGCTGAAAAGCATTGCTCAAGATACCACTTCGCGTCTGAAAAGGCAAGCGCCACGCCTGCTTTGCCCTCAACATCTTGTGCGCTACCATGCTAACAAAGTGCGTGTGTCATGGCGGGTTTCCTTCACTTACTACGGCTGCAGAGTATGCGGGCAAAGCCGCGAGTTTCTTGATTGGCCGGGTAAAGTAGTTGCGGTGCTGGACGGGGTGATGAGCGATGAACGGGTGCAGGAAGATGGCGTCCTGCGGGTGAACTGGCTGGTGCGAAGGGCGCTTTTTGACTTTGATCAGGTGGAAGTCAGGCAAGCCACAGACGAACAGGTGGAGCGCTTCGCTGTTCAGGTCGGCAACGACACAGATGAGTTTCGCCGGCCACGCTACAACAAGATGCGCTGTGTGGTGGCATCAGTATGCCACTTGTCCGAAAACACCATCAGGATTCTGAGGAGTAGGTTTGGAGAAGTAATATTTAACGATTAGTGGTCTATTTTTTAAGTTCGTAAAGAGCCTGCCCTGAACGTAGTGAAGGGGTTACACCGATTTAAAAATGAAAACTAACGTTACGGTGTTGGTTTTGAGACAATTTCCAATCTTAAGCAAGTTCCAATTAATGGTTCGTTTCATAAATCCGTATAGAGTTTCTTATGCAATAATTACAACGTAGCGGCGTGCCTCAGTGCCGCCAGTCATTTGTCGCCACTGAGGGACGACGCTACGGGGACGACGCTACGTGATTTTCCATACCGGCGAGAATCCTATACGAAATTAAAAAATGAACCATTAATTCTTGTCATTCTGAGTGATCCTTCAGTTCCTTCACGTAGCTTGCCCTTGAACGTAGTGAAGGGTTCAGGACTCAGAGCTTGCCCTGAGCGAAGCCGAAGGGATGACAAAAGTCAACAAAAATTTTTAGAAGAAACCAATCGTAGGGTGGGCACCGCCCACCAGATCGGAGATGAGTTTTGGTGGGCAATGCCCACCCTACATGGATGAGAAAATCAATTGTAGTAGGGTGGGCACTGCCCACCAGATCGAAAACGGATTTTGGTGGGCGATGCCCACCCTACGGGGTTGTTGCGTTTTAATTCACACCAAGCGTTTAATACCAGCACCTTTCACCGCTCTAACCAGCACCGTCTCTTTAGAGCGGTGATAGGTGCTGGTTAGCTTATGTCTTTAGACCGGTGTTACTTTATTTTACCCTATATGGACTTATGAAACGAACCATTAGTAATCCAAAATGGAGGTGTATAACAATGAGTGGTCGCAAATGTTCGAAGTTTCGTTTACAGCGAGAGCGGGAAGAGAAACTCCGCCTGCTCCAGACACTCAACAATTTGCATGCTGAGGTGAATGCGCTGAAGGAACGCCTTGCTACTGTGCTGGCTGACGCGTCAGAGGGACTGCGCTCAACGTTTGTTAAGGAAGTGAAAGACACACAACAGTGGCTTAACCGACTTAACCTTCCTGACATCAGCAGGTTAAGCATGGATACCGACCTTGCCGCGCTCAATCCCGTCAGGGAGCAATTAGAGCAAGCAGTGGCGCATGGTCGTCGGTTTCAAGAAACGCTGACGGTTGCGTTCACAAAAAAGGCGGATGAGATGGGGCAGCGCCTTGCAAAACGGTTAGCCGAAGTGGAAAGGTTCTACCTCAGCCGTCAGCAACTCCTGCGCCTGTGGTTTGAGGAAGAACAAACACGGCAAGGGGAACAGAAGTTACGAGAATCACATCGCCTGCTTGATGAGGAAAGATATGCGGCGCTGGAACAGATGCTTGCGGAGATTGAAAAAGACATCGCTGCGAAAGTCAAATTCGCCGATGAGCAGGAAAACAAGCATCAGAAGCGTCTCTACCTGCTCAAAGCCCTGCGGCAAGTCTGTGCTGAAATGGGTTTTGAAGAGGTATCAAAGCCACGTTACGAGCAGGAAGGGGATCGAGGCAGTCGTATTCTCCTCACCGTTGACACGCTCGACCGGGGTCGTATCGCCTTTACCCTATCGTTAGATGGAATCAGCAGTTTTTCCGAAATAGCGGATGACCGCTGCTTCGAGGAGTTCGGACAACTGTCGCAGTATCTGGAGGAGGAATTCGGTATTGAGACCAAATTCCGCCTTGCTGAAGGAGAGCCTGCTCCCAAACTCAAGCAAAAGGGCGAGTTGGACCTTCCCCAAGACGCAGGTATGCAGGCAAGGGCGTAGTACATTGTCACATGATATTTGAATAGTGGTCAATTTTTTAAGTTCATATAGGGTTCAGTTCATCTACGGTAAGAGATTCTTCGCTAGCGCTCAGAATGACATTGCCTTGTCATCCTGAACGAAGTGAAGGATCTCGTCTCGGAAACCCTATACGGAATTAAGAAACGAACCAATAGTTGTAGTAACGACTTCAGTCGTTTCTAAAGCGATTGAAATCGCCACTACGAATTGTCAAGATATTTAACAGTGTATTGCATTGTTAAATCCTGACACCCTGTCATCCCTTCGACAGGTTCAGGGCGGCGTCTGAGCGAAGCGAAGAATCTCTGTCGTGAAAAGAGACCTTTCACTTCGTTTAAGATGACATATAGTTGGAATTTATTTTACAGTGTTTACCATTTACAACTGATGACAGGTGGTGTAAACCTATGTCCGTATGGATTCGGAACCTGAAAACAAGTTTAGAAGACCGCCCGGTGGTCATCCTGCACGGTAATGTGCGCGATAAATACATTGACGAGAACGGACGCGTCTATGACAACCTCACGGCGTTACTGAGGGAATTGGCAAGGAATCTGCCCGTCTCATTCTCTGAGTTGGTGTTTTACGACCCAGTTGGTCAGGAGCAAAGGGAAAGCATCACCGGAAGGCAGACCTCCCGTCAGCAAAGGGAATCCAAGGATACAGAATTTGGTCCCGCTCCTGCAGAATCGGGACAGCCTTTAGAGAAAAGGCTGAAGCCGACCCAGGCGCTGGAACAATGGAGACGGCAGTTGAGCAGCGCCGAACAGAACCTCTTCATGGTGCTATTCTACCTTGACAAACTGGTCGCTTACAAAACTTCTTATATGGAGGATGAAAAGGAGATACTCCTCCGACTGGAGAAAGTGATTGAGAACATCACCCCCGGCCATCGCTTAGTCCTTGTTGCTCTTCAGGATACCATGGTTCCCATCGAACTTTACACCAATTCACCCAAGACGCGTCTTCTGTCTATCCCTATACCGGACAAGGTTGACCGGATGGCTTACCTCAAACACCGATTGGGGGATAACTACGAACACCTCGAACTCATCGCCGACTTAACGGATGGCCTGTTTTTGCATGACCTGGACAATATCGTTTCCGCGTTGGCTGCTCGCACGAACCTCAGTACACGTGATGTGCGTCGGTTGGTGAACAAGTATCGCATCGGCGAGCAGGAAGACCACTGGGGGACACTGAGTATAGAGCGCCTCAACAGCGCGCTACGCTGGTTTGTCGAGGAAGAAGGCGTCAAGGGGCAGGAAGAGGCGATACGCAAAGTTACAGACACTCTCTGCTTAGCGCGGGCTGGTCTTTCAGGAGTTGCCAGCGGCACTGCTTCCAAACCCAAAGGGGTTCTCTTCTTCGCCGGCCCAACCGGTGTCGGAAAGACTTTCGTCGCCAAGAAACTGGCTAAGTTCTTGTTCGGATCCGAGGAGCCTTTTCTGCGATTTGATATGAGCGAGTTCAAGGAGGAACACACGGTGTCCAAATTTATCGGCTCACCACCAGGCTACGTCGGCTTTGAACAGGGCGGAATGCTGACGAACGCAGTGCGCGAAAAACCTTTCTCCGTCATCCTGTTTGACGAAGCTGAGAAAGCCCACCCGAAGATTATGGATATCTTTTTGCAAATCTTGAGCGAAGGGCGACTGACCGACAGTCGCGGTCAGACGGTGTTCTTCACCGAGACGGTCATCATTTTCACCTCCAATCTGGGCGCCCGCACGACAGATAGCCGTGGCATACCGATTACTGAGCGTCAGGAGTTGGACGACATCATGAACGATAACCGCATGAAGTATGAGGAGAAGAAGCGCAGAATCCGGGAACACTTCACCCGTGCAGTAGAGCAGTTTTTTATGTTTGAAATCTCGCGCCCAGAATTGCTCAATCGCATTGGCAACAACATTGTACCGTTTAACTACATCCATACGCCGGAAGTGCAAAAGGATATCATCATTTCTCACCTACGACGCATCAAGGATGACTTTGAGGACAAGTACCGTTCTGCTGGTCATCAACTATTTTTTGACGATAGCATTGCCGACTGGCTTGTGGGCAAGCATGGCGAACGCATCAGTATGTTCGGAGGCAAGGGCATCACAAACGCCATTGAGGATGAGGTGATGATGCCCATTGCACGCGCCATCCTCCGGGCAGAACATAACGAACAGCAACGGGTGAGGTTCTCCGTGAAAGCCTCAAACGAACAAGGTATCGCCGTGAGTGAGGAGTGATGGAAGACACATACTACTACTGGTTCATTTCGTAAGTTCGTATAGGGTACAGTAACACTTGAACGAAGTGAAGGGGAAGAATCTCTCTCTTAAAAAGAGATCTTTCAGTTCCTTCTGTTCCTTCGCAGGCTCAAGACTCAGGACTCAAGATGACAGGTTAGGGTAATATGTCGTGGATTGGCAAATCCACGACGAGCGGTTACGTTCGTTTCACTAAAGTTTTTCCTACGTTTCCCTCCCTCTCCCCTCCCCTCTTGGGAGGGGTTGGGGGTGGGTGGAGGGGCTGGGGGTGGGTAGGAGTGGCGTAGGAGAGGGTGAGGGACATAGGCATCAACTTAAACCTGCGAATCAATTCGCAGGCTAAAGCGCTAAAGTCGTCTGAAGACGACTAAAACTGCGTAGTACACTGTTATTTTTGATTTGACAAGTTGTCCGTAGTAGCGACAGTCGCTTTTTTCAGACCAGTCAATTCAAATGTCACAAAGCAGTAGTCCACTTTGAGTGGACTTTAGCATCTCAGCCTTGAACCCCGATTATCGGGGGCGTTTTGATTTAAAAGATAAAACCTACAAGGTACGATGCTGGTTAATAATAAACCAACACCGTGGCTTCAGCATAAGTCTTCAGACCGGTGAGGAGTGATAGAATACCATGGCACTTCATGAGATATGTGGTTCAATCAAAGCGGCAGAATTCGCCAGGGTTGCCTTTATCATAGACGCTTCGGAGAGCGCTACGGAATATCAGCGGGAAATAGTTGCCTTGACACAACAGGCGATGTCTGAACTACCCGCCAGAGTGCAACGCTCGCTCTATTTCCTCGGCAATCCTTCAGGTTATAATCCAAACCACTTTGCCAGTCGAGCGCCTCGGTGGTTTAAGGAGAACCGCCAACGCGCCAGCCTGATGACGCCGGTATATGAAGCCCTTGTTGAGGACGATAATCTCACAGTTGTCATTATCGGTTCAGGGAAAATTTATGACATTGAAGATTGGGTGGGGACGCCGTTACTACAGCGCACGCTATTGGTCAGCTTATGCGAATCGTTGCAGGACGCGCCACCTATTGTTGAAGAAATAGTGAAGCCCACTGTCCATGAACTCTGCCAGCGGTTGTATGACCCTGTAACGAGTGTTCACATCTCAGGACCGGGGTTTATGCCCATAAGGTGGGACAACAGTGGATACCGATTGAACCTCGCCGCAGGAAATGCCTCGCTGATTGGGGAGAGATTGGAAGACTACTCGTTGACCTTCAGATTTTTCGCGATTGGAGGGTTCAGGGCGGAGGCTACAATGACCCATGCCAGTGGGAAGGAGAGTATCACGCCGATTGAGACTGTTGAGCGCGAGGCGCCGTCCGCAAGCCAGGTCGGCTGGCTTACAACTGAGGAAGTAGCGCTCTTTCGTAAAGTTGTCCGCCAGGAACCCTTCACCTGTACACATTGCGGCAAACAGCACTCCTGGGATACACTTTATTGTCTCCACGGCGCTATCATTCTCGGAGAACTGGTTTACCCCTCGTTACAGCAGCACAATGCCGCCGGATTTGTCCTGCTTCGGTTTAGCGAAAATGCCGTCTCCTTTGAGATATGTGCGTGCGACGTCCTGCGGCTTGATATCGGAATGGTCGCCATCAAAGAGGGTAAAAAAGCGACCGTCTATCGCTTCGATGACCAAAAAGAAAAATGGGTGAAAATGGAAGGGGCTTTGAAGCCCTATCATCGGGTGAGGGAGTTCAAGGACGGACAGTTTGGTGAGGCTTACGCAGTCATCCTCTGAAATCACCTTTTTGGAAAAGGGGAGCAGGGGGGCGTGGGGGGATTTTGGAACGTGAAGGATGCCTTTAAAATCCCCGCATTGGCATCAACTTAAGGATTTACACCTGCACCCACCCCCGGCCCCTCCAGAGGAGGGGAGGAGAGTGGGTGAGGGGGTATTCCCCTCTTGGGAGGGGGTAGGGGGTGGGTTATGAAGCGCAAAACTATAATTCCATATAATCCGAAACTAAAGGAAATAGCCAGACAACTAAGAAATAACAGTACATTATCAGAGATATTGCTGTGGAGACACCTGAAGGGCAAGCAAATGCTAGGATATGACTTTGATCGACAAAAACCCATTGATAACTATATTGTTGATTTCTTTTGTAATGAATTGATGTTGGCCATTGAGATAGACGGAATTAGTCACGAGCATAAGTTTTCAGACGATGAGATAAGGCAGAAGAAGCTTGAGTCCTTAGAGATTCGGTTTCTGCGCTTTACTGACTGGGATGTGAAAAGAGACATTGAGGCTGTAGTGACAAGCATTAGGAACTGGATATTAGAGCATACAAACCAACCCACCCCCAACCCCTCCCAAGAGGGGAGTTTATAAGTTGATGCGTATGGGTAGAATCGCCCGTCCGTTCCTGAAGGTAAGGGAGAAAGAGTATGCAATTCTTATTTGACCGTACAGGTTTCCCACTCATAAGAGTTCCCGAGGTTGGATTGGATGTGCAACTGTTGCCCGTAACTAAAGTGCAATTTGAGCGTTTCATAGCCGAACCTAATGGTTTCGGTGATACCTGGTATGAGGAGATACTGGGGGTCAACCCAAGGGTTTCCTATCGGCAGTTCACCGCTGATAACCGGGAGGGTATTTTCATTACCGGTCTTTTACCAGAGGAAGCCGTATCTTTTGCAAGATGGATGGGTGATGGATTTACTTTACTTACAATTGAGGAATGGCGGACTATCTACAAAGCGCTGGAACACAGACCAGTTGAATCCGGCGAATTAGAGAAATTACGGTCGCAATGCAGTGCGGAACAACCACTCGTCATTCTTGAACAGTTGAGAGAGCAACTGGAACCGCGTTCATGGTTGAGCCTGTCTTTGATGTATGGGGGATTAGTGGAGTGGGTTCGGGGCGAGAACTCATGGGCGGGATTGGGCGTTCCACGGTATGAGTTTTATCCAAACCTGTGGGACCCTCTCGCGGACGTGGTGAGTCCGCTACATCCTGATGAGCGCCTACCATATTTCGGCATCAGGTTAGTGCGAAAAGTTGAGTGATATGCTCAACTGCTCACAAAAAATTGAAACTGGAGGTGTTGCCAATGTTGAGCTGGTGGGTAGTGTTTGGGCTATTGGGCAATATTCATGATGTAGAGCCGCTGATAGCGCAGTTGGGAGACTGGGATTCTAATGTTCGTCATGCAGCGTGTGAAGCGTTAGGGAATCTGGGGGATGTTAGTGCGGTAGAGCCGCTGATAGAACGGTTGGGAGACGATGATTGGCCAGTTCGCCGAGAAGCGTGTAAAGCGTTGGAGAAACTGGGTGATGTTCGTGCGGTAAAGCCGCTGATAACGCGGTTGAAAGACAAGGAGTATTATGTTCGCGAAGCAGCCTGTAAAGCGTTGGGGAAGATAGGCGATGGTTGTGCGGTGGAGCCGCTGATAGCGCAGTTGGGAGACAGGGATTATTATGTTCGCCAATATTATTATGTTCGCCAAGCAGCGTGTGAAGCGTTGGTGGCCATTGGTCCTGCGTCAGTTGAGCCGCTGATAGCACGGTTGAGAGACGGGGATTATTATGTTCGCCAAGCAGCATGTGAAGCGTTGGGGAAACTGGGCGATGTTCGTGCAGTTGAGCCGCTGATAGCACGGTTGGGAGACTGGAATGATGATGTTCGCTGGGCAGCGCGTGGAGCGTTGGAAAAGCTGGGGGAGGGGCGACTGGCCAACGCTGTCATTGGCGTTCTCTCTGGCAAGGCGGAGGCACGTGAGGAACTGCGTCGGTTGGCAACGCAAGGCGATTTTCGTGCCATTGAGCCGCTGATAGCGCGGTTGGGAGATGAGGATTCCTCTGTTCGCTGTGCAGCATGTGGAGCGTTAGAGAAGCTGGGAGAGGAACGACTGGCCAATGCTGTCATTGGCGCTCTCTCTGGCAAAGCGGAGGCACGTGAGGAACTGCGTCGGTTGGCAACGCAAGGCGATTTTCGTGCCATTGAGCCGCTGATAGCGCGGTTGAAAACAAGGTATTATTCTGATGATCACCAAGCAGCGTGTGAAGCGTTGGTAGCTATCGGCCCTGCGTCAGTAGAGCCTCTGATAGCGCGGTTGGGAGATGAGGATTTCTCTGTTCGCTGTGCAGCATGTGAAGCGTTGGGGAAGCTGGGTGACTTTCGTGCGGTAGAGCCGCTGATAGCACGGTTGGGAGACTGGGGTTCTCCTGTTCGTCAAGCAGCCTGTGAAGCGCTGGGAAAGTTGGGGGAGGGGCAACTGTCCAACGCTGTCATTGGCGCTCTCTCTGGCAAGGTGGAGGCACGTGAGGAACTGCGTCGGTTGGCAACGCAAGGTGATGTTCGTGCGGTAGAGCCGCTGATAGCACGGTTGAGAGATGAGGATTATTGTGTTCGCAAGGCAGTCTGTGAAGCGTTGGGGAATATAGGCGATGTTCGTGCGGTAGAGCCGCTGATAGCACGGTTGGGAGACTGGAATGATGATGTTCGCAAGGCAGCCTGTAAAGCGTTGGAAAAGCTGGGGGAGGGGCGACTGTCCAACGCTGTCATTGGTGCTCTCTCTGGCAATGCTGAAGCACGTGAGGAACTGCGTCGGTTAGCAACGCAAGGCGATGTTCGTGCAGTAGAGCTGCTGATAGTGCGGTTGGGAGACGTAAATGATGATGTTCGCAAAGCAGGGTATAAAGCGTTGGAAAAGCTGCGCAAGGCAGCATGTGAAGCGTTGGTGGCCATTGGTCGTGCGTCAGTTGAGCCTCTGATAGCGCGGTTGGGATACTGGAATGATGATGTTCGCAAGGCAGCCTGTAAAGCGTTAGGAGAACTGGGTGATATTCGTGCGGTAGAGCCTCTGATAGCACGGTTGGAAGACGAGGAGGATGAAGTTCGCAAGGCAGCGTGTGAAGCATTGGGAAAGCTGGGGGAGGGACGACTGGCCAACGCGGTCATAGGTGTTCTCTCTGGCAAGGCGGAGGCGCGGGAGGAATTGCGTCGGTTGGCAACGCAAGGAGATTTTCGTGCGGTGGAGCCACTGATAGAAGGGTTGGGAGACAGGAATTCTGATGTTCGCAAGGCAGCCTGTAAAGCGTTAGGAGAACTGGGTGATATTCGTGCAGTAGAGCCTCTGATAGCGCTGTTGAAAGACTGGAATTCTGATGTTCGCAAGGCAGCGTGTGAAGCATTAGGGGATCTGGGTGATGTTCGTGCAGTAAAACCACTGATAGCGAGGTTGGGAGACGAGGGTTGGCGTGTTCGCCAAGCAGCCTGTGAAGCGTTAGGGAAACTGGGCGATGTTCGTGCAGTAGAGCCGCTGATAGCACGGTTGGGAGATGAGGATTATTGTGTTCGCAAGGCAGCGTGTGAAGCGTTGGTGGCCATTGGTCCTGCGTCAGTAGGGCCGCTGATAGCGCTGGATTATGCTTCTGTTGGAGCCTGTGAAGCGTTGGGGAAACTGGGCGATGTTCGTGCAGTAAAACCACTGATAGCGCGGTTGGGATACTGGAATTCTGATGTTCGCAAGGCAGCCTGTGAAGCGTTAGGGAATCTGGGTGATGTCCGTGCAGTAGAGCCGCTGATAGCGCGGTTGGGAGATGAGTATTCCTCTGTTCGCTGTGCAGCATGTGGAGCGTTGGAGAAACTGGGAGAGGGACGACTAGCCAATGCTGTCATTGGCACTCTCTCTGGCAAGGCGGAGGCACGAGAGGAATTGCGTCGGTTGGCAACGCAAGGTGATTTTCGTGCGGTTGAGCCGCTGATAGCGCGGTTGGAAGACGAGGAGGATGATGTTCGCAAGGCAGCGTGTGAAGCGTTGGGGAAGATAGGCGATGTTCGTGCGATAGAGCCACTGATAGCGCGGTTGGGAGACTGGGATTCTGTTCGCAAAGCAGCGTGTGAAGCGTTGGTGGCCATCGGTCATGCGTCAATTGAGCCGCTGATAGCGCGGTTGACAGATGTGTATTCTTCTGTTCGTGAGGCTGCGTGTGAAGCATTAGGGAAGCTGGGGGATGTTCATGCCATAGAGCCGCTAATAACACGGTTGGGAGATGAGAAGGAGTGGGTTCGCAAGGCAGCGGCTGAAGCGTTAGGGAAGCTGGGGGAGGGACGACTGGCCAACGCGGTCATAGGTGCTCTCTCAGGCAATACGGAGGCGCGGGAGGAATTGCGTCGGTTAGCAACGCAAGGCGATGTTCGTGCAGTTGAGCCACTGATAGAGCGGTTGGGAGACGAGGATGATAATGTTCGCAAAGCAGCGTGTGTAGCATTGGGGAAACTGGGGGATGTTCGTGCAGTTGAGCCGCTGATAGCGCGGTTGGGAGACAAAGATTCTTCTGTTCGTCATGTAGCGTGTGAAGCGTTGGGGAAGATAGGCGATGTTCGTGCAGTTGAGCCGCTGATAGCGCGGTTGGGAGACAAGGATTCTAATGTTCGCAAAGCCGCGTGTGAAGCAATAGGGAAGCTGGGGGATGCTTGTGCGGTAAAGCCGCTGATAGCGCGGTTGAGAGACGAGGATTCTAATGTTCGCAAAGCCGCGTGTGAAGCGTTGGGAAAGATAGGCGATGTTCATGCCGTAGAACCACTAATAGAACGGTTGACAGATGGGGATTCTTCTGTTTGCAAGGCAGCGTTTAAAGCGTTGGGGAAACTGGGGGAGGGGCGACTGGCCAACGCTGTCATTGGCGCTCTTTATGGTGATGCAAAAGCCCGTGAGGAGTTGGGGCGGCTGGTAACGCAAGGCGATGTGCGTGTGGTTGAGCCACTAATAGCCTGGTTGAGTAACGAGAATCCTTTTGTTCGCAAATCAGCGTGTGAAGCGTTAGGGGAACTGGGCAATATGCGTGCGGTAGAACCGTTGATAGCGCGGTTGGAAGACGAGAATTCCAATGTTCGCAAAGCAGCGTGTGAAGCGTTGAATTCGATTTATAAAACAGTGGAGCCTCGAATAGAAGAGATGCTTTGCCATTCCCATTTGACGAGGTTCGAACGGAAGACCATTCAAAGTAACGGGGTAGGCGCCGTTAGCTTCCTTGCTTGCCGCGTTTGCGGCAAATCCGTCCAGGCTATGTTCGGCGTCAGGGAAATCATCGCTACCATTGATGCGGGCATGAAGGAAGAGTTCATTTGCGCTAATGGTGTCGTTCGTGGGAACTGGTTGAAACGAGTAGGTCTTTTTGACTTTGACCACGTTGAGATTATACAGGCAAGCGACTACGATGTGGAACGGTTTTGCATCCAAGTGGGTAATGACATGGATGGTTTACGCCGTAAGAAATACCGTAAGATGCCCTGTATCGTTGACCCGCGGTGCGGCTTGTCGGGGAGCACTATGAACATGCTTAGAAGCCGATTCGGCAGGGTCTCAGAAGAATATAGCACGGATTTAGTGAGTTACGAAGTAACTAATTTTTAATAATAACGTTGTCATCCCTTCGACAGGCTCAGGGCGGCGTCTGACCCTTGAGTCCTGAACGTAGTGAAGGAACAGAAGGGGAAGAATCTCCTTGTCCCCGATACGAGATCTTTCGCTACGCTCAAGATGACACGAAAATATATAGTTTAATATTAAAAGTTAGTTAACGAACGCGTAGCCAGAATGAACGGATTTGATTAAGAACCTATCCGAAAACTGTCATGCTGAGTCCTGAGCCCTTCGCAGGCTCAAGGTAAACTCCGCGAAGGAATTGAAGCACCTCAACGACGAGATTCTTCGCTTCGCTCAGAATGACAAGGGGTTTTCGGATAGGTACTAAGGCTCTAATCTGTTAATTCTGTAAATCCGTGCTATATCGCCTTTCGATGGGAGGGAACAAAGATGAACGAAGTTCAAGCCTGGCAACATATATATACGAATGTGGAAAAGGAGCAGTCACCGCGTAGGATTGCTGGATTTCAAACGCTTTTTTATACTACCTCTGCGCTGACGGAGGCGGAGGTGGAGGAAATGGAAGCACGGCTACTCTACTTTCCATCGGAGAGTGAACCGGTCAAGAGGGTCTTCTTCACAACTTCTACGGGCAAGTGTGTGGTAGGACAAATTGTTCCGTTGCCTGACCCCGACCGTTTAGGTCGCAAGGGACGCTATCTCGCTCACAGCCTTGTGTTCGCCCTTGACCAATTCATACGCCTCAGAGCCAATCCTTTCTATGTGTTTCGGCGCTTCCCCTTCATCACAACTGTGGAAGAAGCCTTAAAGCAGGGCAACTTCGAGACAGGTGATATTCCGGATGTATCCGTCAAATCCCCCCGGCCCCTGGCTTCCCCCCTCTGTTCGCTTCGCTCACCAACGACTTCGTCTTATGGGGGGGACAGGAGAGAGGTTTTGATAAAGGGGGAGGAATTGCCCGAAGATTCAGAGCGTGAAATTGAGGTGGTAGCGCCATGGCCACGGCAGGAATTGAAGAAATTGACCTTACTTGCATTGAGGGCACAGCAACTTTCGCGTGAACGGTCAACGGTTGCGTTTGTGGGAGAGCCTCAACAAGTTGAAGCCGCCTTAGAAGTGGCGCTTTTCGGAGTACCTTCCTCTATTCGCCAGCATTGCGCCTTTGATACCTACTTTTACAAGTGCAATCCGGTCGCTACCTATTACTGGGGTGTAGGACTGTTGGAGTCGCCCCGCAATCCCAATTTCATCGTCGTGGATACTCGGTCTCGGCGGGTGTTAAGGGAAATCACAATAGTGCCCGAGAATACCTACGAGCGTTGGGCGCTGACAGCCTTGGAAGCCGATGACCTAAACGCCATCGCACATTACAGGGATGATGCCTTTGCCTTGAGCCAATGGTTAGACGGGCATGCCTATGAAGAAAGCCTGGTTGCCTCGGCTCCACCGCAGATAGTAACGTCTATCTTCCGCGTGAGTTCGGAGCAAGTTAAATCGCGGCTCCTGGAGCGATTGAGCGGACTGTTGCCCTCGGCGCTTGCCCAGCGCATTTTAGAACATATTTACCGTCAGACGAGCTCCTACGAACTCTTCAGACAATTGCGAGAAGGTTTCCAAATGCCCCAGCTCTTGGATGTATTGAACGCCGTTTACGTTGCTCAGAACTATCGCTCCCCACAGCGCAAGGAAGTAGAGGCGCTGGGAACACTCCTCCAGCAGGCTGACCATCCTACCTTACGCCTGCTTCATGTCTGCTGGACGGGTCAGCACACTCAATTGCGCCATAAGCTGGAGCGCCTGAATGAGGAAGAATACCGGCAGTTTGTGCAGAACGCGCTTCGTTTCGGGCTTATGGAACCGTTGTCGCTTCTCCTTCCAGGCAAGGGAGAGGAATTTGTTGACTGGTATATTACTTTAATCCCAGCGCAGACGCGTGATTGGGTGTCTTTCGTGAAAACGTTATTGGGCATGGGTGAGGTAAATTGCCTTGGGCGACTTGTTCCTCATGTTAGCGGTTGGTCAGCAAGGGAACTTCAAATTGTGGAAAGGCTCTTACGACGGCGAACTGACGCGCCAGAATCATTCCAACACGCGCTACGTGAAGCGTTGACAGCTATCCCCAACCCAAGGGGAATCAAGGATTTCCTCAAGTCACTTCGGGGGCTACTTCCGGGTCAGCGTTTGGGAAAGAAAAGTGATGATAGGGAAAAAATGGATAGGAAATGACCACTCTATTTATCGTGGAGACAAACGTCTGAAAAGTTAGGAGGAAACATTTGGTCAATGAAAAAAGTAAAAGTTATCGTTTTGAGAACTGCTGGTACAAACTGTGATTATGAAACTGTGTATGCTTTTCAATTAGCCGGCGCAGTTTCAGATTTAGTTCACATCAATCAGTTGATTAACAGGAAAAAGCGACTGGCTGACTACCATATTCTTGCATTGCCCGGCGGTTTTTCTTATGGAGATGATATTGCCGCGGGAAAACTTTTGGCTAACGAACTAAAATACAAAATAAAGGAACAGCTTGAAGAGTTCGGCGCCGCGGGCAAATTAATTATCGGTATCTGCAATGGTTTTCAAGTTTTGGTGAAAGCAGGATTGCTGCCGGGATTTAACGGGATAAGCGATATGCAGGAAACGACATTATATCTAAATGATTCGGCGAAGTTTGAGTGTCGTTGGATTTATCTGCAAACGCAGGACAGCCCATCTGTTTTCACAAAGAATCTGAAGTCGCGAATATATTTGCCTGTCGCCCACGCGGAGGGAAAATTTACGGCGGAGGAAAAGGTACTGGACACTTTAGAAGAGAACCGGCAGGTTGTTTTTCGCTATGTTGCTCCACAACCCCCTACCCCCTTTGGTAAGGGGGATAGTGAATTGGTGGGATATCCGTGGAATCCCAATGGGTCGGACAGAAATATCGCGGGAATTTGCGATACCACCGGAAGAATCTTGGGAATGATGCCTCATCCTGAACGCTATCTGAATCGGCTCAATCATCCTCGCTGGACAAGAGAGCAATTGCCCGAAGAAGGCGATGGATTAGCAATCTTTCGCAACGGCGTAGGATATGTTCAGGAACATCTGATTTAAAATAGGAGTCAAGCCAATGGATAAACTCAGAATCGGTCTTGTCGGTTGTGGTGGCCGAGGGCGAGGGCATTTGTCATATCTGAAAGAATTCGATGACGTTGAACTTGTAGCGTTGTGCGATGTAAGCACCGAAGCGCTTAAAACCACTGGTGACAAATTCGGAGTGCCGAATCGTTATGCCGACCTTGACCAGATGTTGACAGAAGTCACTCTTGATGCTGTTTTCGTCGCTACCCCTGTTCTTCACAACGCTCCCACTGCTCTGCGCTGTTTAGAAAAAGGCATCAACACTTTGTTGGAAAAGCCGCCGGGAATAAAAGTCAAGGAAACTATCGCATTACGCGATGTAGCCAACAGAACAGGCGCAAAGGCAATGGTCGGTTGGAACCGAAGATTTCATCCTATCATTGTGCAAGCCTGGGAAATGATTAAAGCCCGCGGCGAGGTGGTTCAAGTAGTCGGCGAATTTCATAAAAGCATGGCACGCTTCGAAGCTGCGGGTAGATTTCCGGAAGCAGTTATGGATACTATGTTGTTAGAATCACCTATTCATGCAATCGATATAGTCCGCGCTATTGCTAACTCCGATGTGGTAGAAGTTCACAGCATCGTGCGGCGCGCTTACTCACGATACCGCGACGTCCATGGCGCTCTCATACGCTTTGAAAACGGTTGCGTGGGACATCTTATTGCCAACTATACTTCGGATGCACGATTAGAACGCTATGAGATTCATGGACGGCAAATCTCCGCCTATCTGGAAGGAGTTTCTCACGGTGTGATATTCTACGACGGACAGAAACGCGAGTTGACAGAAGCTGGTAGCGGCGGAACACGAGAACAAAACCGCTATTTTCTGGATTGCGTAAAGCATGACCGTCCAGTGACACTACCTGCCGCAAACCTTGATGAGGCGATCAAGACGATGCAACTGGCAGAGGCAATTCTGGTGGGTGAGAGAGAGGATTGAGACATTCAGAATTTTGTGGAGAGAACAAAGCAATGTTGTTGCACTCTATAGTTGTGAACCACAGGCGAAGCAATTTGAGCTATCACAGGGATTTATGCCAGTGCTTTAACTTGACTTTGGTAAATTAAAACCCGATCTAACCGTAGCCCAACTTTCTAATTTGGCCAATCGGTAACATATTCCGCCCAAACCAAGATAGAATTTTTATATTGACATAGTGAGTCTACATTTCTATTTACCAAAGTCAAATTAAAAAATCTGAAAAAAATTTCATTTCTTTGTAAGGTTTTGGACATTTGCGGTTTCTAATATTATGATGAGGAGGGAACCGTGAGAACTGAAGATGGATATATCATTCGCACCAGACCACTGTCATCCCCTTTCACCACCCAAAAGCTGATTGAGGATGTCCAACTCCAAAGGTAAAGGCTTTGCAAACAACCACTCAACCTTCAACCAAAACCCCTCAACAATTTCTGAACACACTATACCTTTGCTTATGACTTCCTCCTGGTAACCATCTTTTTTGCGCAAAACCCGCACTCGCTTTAGCTTCTGGTCAATAAACCAGACTTCCGAAACGCCGATGCTTCGATAATCCGCTTCCAGCGCCACAATGTCGGTGGGTCTGTCCCTTGGTGATACAATCTCTATAACCAAATCAGGCGCGCCATAGATGCCTTTCTCCTTGACAATGCTCTTTTTCTCCTTGCGCACAAATAGAACATCAGGCAGTCGTCCTCGGTGCTCGGTGATTTTCACTGCCGCCCTAGAACCAAGAACAATCCCCAAATCCTTCCGTTTGGCGTAAAGCCTCAACAAAGTATATAGCCAGCCGAACAAATCCTCGTGCGGAATTCTTGCCGCCATTTTTTTCACCACCACTCCATTAATGAGTTCCACATCATCGTCTTCGCCAAACATGTCAACAAACTCCTCAAAGGTCAAAGGACTCAGTGGAACCAAAACTTTTTGTTCATGTCGCATCTCTACCAGTTTTTTAATCGCTAAAGGTTGTGCCATTTTGTTTTCACCTGCCTACGATGAATTATATTGCCTGCGTTTGTGCTACCAACAGACATCTGGGAAACCTATATGAGAGTGGCAAGAGGGTACAATGGCAAGGGGGCTAAACGGTTAAATGGTTAAGGGGCAAACAACCCCCTAACCTCCTTTATTAAGAATCTGCCGTCTTGCCATTTTGCCATCTTGCCCCTTTGCCTTTCGAGATTTACTCGCAAGCTACATCCTGTTTATTTTCGTCCCAGCAAGATTTTTCGCCTTCTTTATAGGACGGTGCGGTGATGCTTCCGGCAGTAGTTTTTACATTCCATTCGATTGTCGTCGTCGTACCTTTGGCTTCAGTAAAGTTGATACTTGCCCTTTCGCCTTCGACGCTGTAGCGCACGACATTGCCGAAATGCGGGCTACCGGCTTCCTTGTTGGTGAAAGTGCGTTCACGTTTTACCTCTCTCTCTACTTTCCAGTCAATTGCGTAGATAAGATTAGCCTGGTCTGGCGTATCGCGATTAAAAAAGTGCCAGGAACCTGACCCATTGTCCCTTGAGGTCATTCCAGTGTACCATTCGAAGTTGTCTAATTGCCTGAGTTTAGTATCGCTGGAAACTTTCATTGACCAGATTACCTTATCATCTTCTCTTTTAGCGGTCAGCTTTGCGGTGAACGTTTCTGCGCCGATCGTTCTGGAATAACTCCAGAGCCAGGAACCATCATCTTGTTTGACCGGGGTAGTGTTTTTCGCCGCGGTAAAAACCGCGACTGGCGCCGTCAACTTTGCAACCACAATTGTATTAATCACTGAAGCAGTTGCCGCTGCAGCAGCAAAGTTTAACCTGGTAGCTGGGAGAGCTGGTATAGGAGCACCCAGACTATCGCCGCCAAACGTAGAAAGGTTAATTGTCATTGAATCATCAGGCGGCAAGGTCAGCGCCTCGCCGTTACCGTCTCCATCGGTATCCTCACCACAGCCGGTGAAACAGGCGAACAGAAAACCGACCGTTAGTAAGGTTATGAGTAGTTTGCTTTGTGTCAGTTTATACATTGTCTGTCTTCCTTTCTGATGTTATTCTCGCAGTTATGAGGACTGGTTTACTTCGTAAAGCGGTTTACGAAGTAAACTGCTGAACGAAGTGAACACAGTGCGCGGGATTTAACTTCTCTGGAAAATAAACTAAATTATTTTATCAAAAATAAGTGATTTTGTCAACCCAAAAAGAATATTTTAGTTGACGCGCAAGAGACGAGATGCTAAAAATGTAACCAAAAGAAATGTTGAGGAAGAAAGTAAAAGCGGCGACAAAAGTTGCCGCGATTTTAGGAGTAACAGATGAATCCACGAGAAAGATTCTTAAACACAATGCATTTTGAACCTGTTGACCGAATTCCGTTATGGGAGTGGGGGCCGTGGTCTACGACAGTAGACCGCTGGCGTAGTGAAGGTATGCCCGGAACTGGCGGTGTGCCGCAATTTGCCGATTGCGACCCGAGGCACGATTGCGGCATCAGTTTTGCGATGATTCCCCCGTTTGAACAGGTAGTTCTTGAAAAGGATGAAAACACTGTAACCTACATCAACGAGAAAGGACAAAAACTGCGGGAATTACATCAGCGTGAGTTGTCCATGCCGGAACATCTGGAATATCCGGTCAAAAACAGGAAAGATTGGCTGGAAGTCCAAAAACGTTTTGACCCTGACGCACCTCAACGGTATCCGGCAGACTGGAATGCAAGGCTTGAAGTCTGGAGGAAAAAAGATGCGCCTTTGCAAATATCCGGCGGGCGTTATGTCAGTTTCTTCGGCGGAGTTAGGGAATTAATGGGACCGGTTGCTACTATGCTAACTATGTACGACAACCCAAGTCTCATCCATGAGATAATGGAATACTTCGCGTACTTTTTTATCGGCGTCATGAAGAAAGCGTTAGAGGAAGCGCCGGTCGATTGGGTGATTATGTGGGAAGACATGGCATACCATACAGCATCTCTGATTTCGCCCAAAATGTTCCGCGAATTCATGTTGCCCAATTACAAGAAAGTGACGGATTTTATCCGCAGTCACGGCGTAGACATTATCTTCGTAGACAGCGACGGCAACGTTGAAGAACTCATTCCGCTCTGGCTTGAAGGCGGGGTCAACGGCATCTATCCGATGGAAGTCAACGCCGGTATGGATGTTGTCGAGTTACGAAGAAACTACGGCAAAGACTTATTGATGACCGGCGGCATTGACAAACGTGTACTCGCATGGGGCAAAGAACATATTGACGCGGAACTTCAACGCAAGGTCGCGGGCTTAATCGACAAAGGCGGCTACATTCCAACAATCGACCACTCTATTCCGCCTGATGTGCCTTATGAAAATTTCGTTTACTACTGGGAACAGAAAAAACGGATGATTCTAAGCGAGTAAAGCCAAGGAGCCTTCAAATGTCTCCAAGACTCAATGATTTACGTCTCAAGGAAATTGACCTACGTCAATTCATTCGCCTCGGCGTCGAACATATCTATCACGGCGCTATCAACCGCCGGCGGGCGTGTTTACCGTTAGTTAGATTTGGATTGACAGAATCCCCGCCTTGGGCGCGTCACGAATATTGGGGTTCGCCCCACATGGTTGGGCGTTTTTTAGATGCGTTAGCGGTGAGTGCGCCGATTATTGACCTGCCTGATGATGAGGAAGCAGATGACGGATTGCGCCAATTGTTATTTGCGTGTCTCAATAATCCGACTGGCTTTGCCTTCGATACGTTGCCCAATCCAGATGGCAAACGTAGCGCGGCGATGCATCACTGCCGCGAAGTATTGCTTGCGCTGACTGGTTTAATACAATGGAAGAATTGCGGCGAATCAAGAAAATTAGCGCGTCAATTTGTGCGGACAATCGAAGCCGCAACGCGCGAAACGGGTACGTTCCCCGCTCCTCTTTTGTTCGAGGATGGATGGGCAAAGAACCCACCCCCTGCCCCCTCCAGAGGAGGGGAGAACATTGAGGAAAATTTTCCGAATACCCACTCCGGCAGATTGATAGGCGCGTTGGTGAAATATTATCGCGTAACAAATGATGCGGTTGCGCTGGATATAGCCATTCGGTTTGCCGAACATAATATTGCTCAGACTTTCACCTCTGAAGGCGAATTGACAAAACTTGCCGGAACGCATCTGCATTCCACCGAAGGCACCGTTACAGCTATAATTGACCTGGGAATTATGACCAACGAATCTTATTATATTGACCTGGGCAAACGACTTTATGATGTTGGATTACGTCCATGGCGGACGAGCTTCGGCTGGGCGAAGGAATCAAGGAATCTTGCCGAAGGGCGCGGTGAAGCAAACAACACTGGCGATTTCATCGAAGCGGCTCTCTTGCTCGGACAAGCAGGATACCCAAATTCTGGCGAATTCGGCTACGAATATTTTGCCGACGCTGAACGCATGATGCGCAATGGTCTGTTTGCCAGCCAAATAATCAACACTGACTGGATTCCCGAATATGACGGAACGCCAGATACCGACGACTACATCTATAGCGATGCTAAGAGCAGAGCGCGTGGGGCTTTTGTTTTCACTACACCGAACGATTACCATTCATACAATACTGACCTGGTTGGCGGCGCGGTGCAAAGTCTGTGTGAGGCGTGGAATGTGATATTCACCAAAGAACAAGCGGGGTTACATGTTAATCTACTGTTCAGTAAGGCATCTGAAGAAATCACAATGCGCAGCCACTTGCCAGAGGAGGGGCGGCTCGAAATCGCCGTGCATCAGGATTATCCATTGTTCATTCGCAGGCCACAGTGGTTAAGCAGGGATACGTTGCAAGTTTTGGTAAATGGACAGGCGCACTCGCCCAAATTCTACCGTCATGAAGTTTTTATCCAGGGCCTCATGCCCAATGACAAAGTTGAACTAATTTTCCCCCAGACAAAACGATACACTAACGAAGCAGCGGCGGGTTACGATAAACCATATCAGGTCGAGTGGCTGGGTGATACGATTATCAATATTTCACCACAAGGTAAGATTGCGCGATTGTATTGACTGCGGGTCACTGAAAATCAATTGTAGGTTGGGTGCTGGCTAGCAAATCAAGAGCCGATTTTGATGGCTGATGCCCATCTTACGAGGTTTTTGCGTTTTAATGCACACCAAACGTTTTAGACACCTTTACCTGCAATGTGTCTCATAAATTCAAAGTGTCTCATTTATATTTAAGTGAGACATCTTATAACGAATAACTCTCACCTGAACACTGTAATATCAAGGTATCACGATGCTCTAAGCTGTTAAATATCACCGCAAATGTCTCAGATGATGTCTCGTTAACCACTGATAAAATTGGACACCATTCATTTCAACTTCAATGTTGCTTAACATAATAATGTGCTACGCAAAGCTATGCTTTACAGTAAAATAAATTCCTTTTTGTTTCTTTTGTTCAAAGTCCCGCTGATGTGGCATGCTTTATGCTAATAAATAGTGCCGATTGTTGAGTCCGAGATGAACTGGAGATGCCAGATGACGAGTGCCTGTAATAAACATATTATTGAAGTGTAGGAGATGGCAAGGCAATTGCTTATCCTGGCAGACATAGGCGATTTGGATAGTGAAATATTTGTGAGGTAAGCTATGCATAAAACGATGAACTATTTGGTTAAAAAAGTTCTCAAGAATAATCATGTAATAAAGAGGGTGAAAAAAAATCACCCTAAAGTTGCCTATTCCTCGATTAGTGAAAAATTTTATCGCGGTCTTGAAATGGTTGTTCGACAACACCACCGTTATCTCCGCCGGTTGGAAACCAGTCCGCCGTTCAACCCTTCTCCAACCTACTTAGTTGCCAAAAGAGGTCTTGATGTTTTGGCCGCGATTATAGGGTTAATCCTGCTTTCGCCCCTCTTCCTCGTGGTGGCGATCTTGATTAAGCTGGATTCTCAAGGGCCGGTGTTCTTCAACCAGGAACGGGTAGGAAAGAACGGGCGCCTCTTTCGAATACACAAATTCCGAACCATGGTACAAGACGCGGAACGAAAGACAGGACCCGTCTGGGCGCGGAAAGATGACCCGCGGTTAACCGTTGTGGGCGGAGTTCTACGGAAAGCGAAAATTGATGAATTGCCGCAACTGTTTAATGTCATCAAGGGGGAGATGAGCCTTGTTGGCCCGCGTCCGGAAAGACCATGTTTTGTGCAACGGTTCGCGGCAATCATGCCCGGATATAATCGTCGGCACGATGTTATTCCAGGCATTACGGGTTTGGCACAACTGAGAAATGGGTATGACAGTAGCCCCGATGATATTTATCGGAAATTGAGATACGATATCACGTATATCAGGAGAATAGGACTGGCTATCGACTTTCGTCTTCTGTTGGAGACCTTCCTGGCAATATTGTTGGTCAAGGCTTAAGGTGAATGCAGTAATTTATCAATTACTGAACTTGTTGATAAAATCTTACAATTTTCCTTACAATTTCCTTCTGTACTTTGCGATAATCGTTCATTTTGGGCTCTATTGTCCGTATTTTCTTGCCATTTTCAAGTAGTGAATGAAGTTTTTCGCGGCTTTTTCGGGCAGGGGACGTTCGTAGGGGGAAGCACAGGGCGACAGGATGAAGCCTCCACCAGGCGCGCCCTGCGCTATGGCTTCCGCGACAAGCTGTTCAATTCTTTCTTCAGTTCCTCGGGCCAGGTCATCGTATTGGATATTGCCGATGAGACAAACGCGCTCACCGATGCGTGCCTTAGCATCGGACAGGATGGTATCACCTATTGGCGGCGGTTCGAGGACGTTCAGACCGTCCATTCCCATACCAGCAAACTTTTCGAGAAACTTGCTCACCCTGCCGTGGCTGTGGACGATGACGTACTTATTCGGATACGAATGAATGAGGTCAATCAACTTCGTGTCGTACTCAATTACAAATTCATCAAAGTCGGATGGCGACATCAGCGGCGGCAGCGCATACTCGGGACCGTTGAAGTAATAAATCGGTCCCATATCGTTGTCGAGGCAATATTTCAACTGCTCAAGCAATCGCTCAAAAGCTACGTCAAGCAAGCGTCTGATGAGGTCACGGTGTTCAATAGTCCAGATAGCCATTACCATCTCATCGACCATCCCCGCGATACATATAGGGTCGGCAAAAGTAACTTGCGCAACGCATTTGCCTGAAAGACGCTTCTTCGTCTCGAAAAATTCGGTTAAATCCGGGTGCGCCGGGACAAACGGAATCGAAAGGACGCGTTCGACATCCTCCGGCCGTGTTATCCATCTTTTGATAGTTCCACCGCCGCGCCAATCAGCTTTGGTAATCATAGTTATAGGCCCGGCCGGTGTGTGGCTGATATGCTCAGTAAGACCATCGGACAACTGCCGCGACTCTGTTGCCACCGGCGCAATGGTGTGAAAGAATCCAGCTGGAAAAGACCAGTCGTAGATGACGTCAGCATATTTTTCACATGCCTTGAGAACATCGGAATACGATGGTTCCTGCGTGTACCATGATTCAACGTAAGGGTTCAAGTAGATGAAGACGGGGACGGTGTCCGGCGGCTCACACCTGAGAGCGGTTAGCACCCTTTCCTCAGTGGACATAGCGGCTTCGGTTGACATAATTGCACCTTCACTTTCAATACGAATTAAAATGAGCAACTATGCAAATAAGCAAATATGCAAATGGGGATTTGTGAGGAGAGATTCTCTTATTTGATAGGTTAATGCGGTATCAAAAAAATGTATACAACAACAATAAAAAACACAAAACCCAGGATATTTGAAACCCAAAACAGCAATTTCTCCCTGCGAAGTCCAAGGTCGATTAAAGCTGTTCTAAGTCCGTACATCGCATGATAGATGAATAACAAAAATAGAGGGACCTCCACAAATGGATTGCGGTGAAATTTTCTCAGAGGTTCGATGTTTTCATATCCAAGATGTCCGAGAATTCCATATCCTGTAATTATCTTTATTACCATCAGTGCGATTAAAATGAGACCGCTGATGCGGTGAATTATCCAGATAAACATAGGCGTCCTCCTTATGATTCAAAAATCTTCTTGCTTACCTGATACACAATATGATACAATAAAATGCAAAGTTATGCAATGAAAGGCGCGGAAACGGCTACTATGTTTTTCAGGTAAAAAATATGACAACCTTAACTATACAAATTAATCAGCAAGGCACTTTATCCTTACCTTTTGAATTACAAACAAAGTATAACCTTAATGAAGGTGACGTCTTAACGCTTCTCGACTTAGATGGAATATTTTTGCTGACGCCAAAACCTTCTATTGTGTCGATATTGGCAGATAAGATTGAGCAATTGCGGCAAAAAGAAGGTCTTTCCATTGAGGATTTGATAGAAGGTTTGGATAAACAACGGCAACGTTATTTCGAGGAAAAATATGGTACGTAAGCCCATACTGTTTTTGGACGCCGATGTTTTGATAGCTGGTTCTGGTGCCACAAGTGGAGCCAGTCATATCATACTTCAATTATCCAAGTTAACGATAATTGACTGTATAACTTCAAAACAAGCCCAAACTGAAGCTGAACGCAATTTAATGGCAAAACTGCCGCTTGTGGTCCCAACTTTCCGCCAATTATTGGATGTTGCTGTAAAGATGGTAGATGACCCGCTACCCCAGAAGTTACAGCTATTCCAAGGACAAGCTAATCCTAAAGACCTTCCCATTTTGACTGCAGCTATTCTAAACGATTGTGATTATCTTGTAACTTTTAACGTAAGACACTATTACCCAGCAAGCGAAGATATTGTCATCCTTCAACCTGGAGAATTTCTTGAAAGAGTTAGAATACTATTGACGAATTTGGTAGGTTGAGGCGCGTGATATTGAGCTCATCGGACAGGAACCTCAAATCATAAATCAACGTTCTTCAAATTTTCCAATGTCGCTTCCAACCCATTTTCTTTAATCTGATGATAATATCCCTTTATTGTTTGAGCTAATATACCATAGTTATGCAGATTAACTCGAAATATCTCTTTATCGCTGAGAATCCCATCCAGAATCGGTTCACATTCTGCCATAGACAGATTCATCCTGAGCGCATTTGAAATTGTAGTTGACCTTGGGTCATCGATTAAATATGTTTCGCCCCTTTCATTTATTCCCAGTATACCTTCCACTTCATTGCCGCGGGTGTTAATGCCTTTCCCTTGCTTGAAACCCGTAACATACCTCAAGAGTATAGCAATAGCAAATGCCAACATTTGCGGGACATTCCCTGTTTTTTTTATATATCGGATAATCGACGGGACTAATCGGTCTTTTACTTTTTCCGTGCCGTACATTGCGACTTGATAGTTCGTATGTTCTAATTGCCGATTGCCGAATCGAGCAATTGCATCGCTGGCAAATTGGATGACATCCGCTTCTGGGACCTCCAGAAATTTCACAACTTCGTCGAAGACTAACGCTTCGATGTATGGTCTGATTAACGGATGAACGATGGTATCTTTGATAAATTTTATACCGAGTAGACAACCCGCATGTACCATTGAGGTGTGGGCACCGTTTAGAACTTGCAACTTCATGTCCTCATAAGCTTTCACCGTCGATTCCGAAACTAACTTCACGCCTATCCGCTCAAAATCGGGTTTTTTACCTGCGCATCGGTCTTCGATGACCCACATCTTGAAGGGTTCAGCGGTAACTAAACATTCATCCCGATAACCCAATAATTGCCAAAACTCAGCTAATTTTTCCGCCGTGATGCGGCCGCGTCCACCAGGCACTATTCTATCACAGAGGCTAATCGGAAAGGTCACATGCTCATCCAGCCACGGCTGAAACCGGCTATCCAACTGTCCACGCCACAAGTCATCCACCATTGTGTACACGGATTCTTTGGCGACTTTGCCATTGTCAGAAACGTTGTCTGTATCCAAAATTGTGATGTACGCGTCAGGAAAATGTCGCCACTGTTCGTACAAAATTTTCGTCAGTTTGCCGATTGCGGATTTGGGGCATCCATCGAAACAAGTATCCGATTTATCGGCTTTGATGCCGTTTTCCGTGACAACCTGGATTATCAATTCCAGTGGTGTCGATGATACAAGCGACATAACCTCATCCCATTGCGTTCTTGCTGCAAGAGCTTGAGCAATGATAGAGATGATGCGAAATCCGTAATCCGGGTTTTCATCTGTACCGCTGACCGATACTAACGTATACAAACCGTCTTGTCGTTGAAGAAGTTGAGGTATCTCCGCAGAATTTGGCTGGACGGCTATAATTCTTCCGTAACTTAACATATCGAGAAAACAATCGGCATGACCTCGGATGTATCCGCCGATACCAATTTGCAAACACTTTACTGGCAATTGAAACGCGTGTGGCTCTGGCAACTCCATAAACGCGTGGGATTCATAAAAGCCGTCGCGTTCCAACAATGATTTAGTTAGTAATGGTAAACTTGTTTTGTTCATTTTTGGGTGCCGTAAAAGACAATCCCTTCCTTTTGAATCTGCTGAAACAATGGGCCTGGTTGTGTGTAAGCTACCTCCAATTTCTTTGGATTCACGACCTCCAAATAAAAATAGATTCCAGTTTCTAAATAGATATCGGTAAAAATATTGTCTATGATGAAATGAAAAGCCTCTACTTCATCTACATTTTTCTCCAATACTAACAGCATCTTTATCTCTTGAAACCTCTTCGCCCCGCGGGCGAAAGCTCCATAGATAATGCCGCATTGAACGGAAAATTCTGTGTTTTTTAATTTATTTAGTTCTTCAGCAAACCAAACAATTGCTTGAATTCCCTTTGCGCGCTTCTTGCTATCGCCGACGGTTTCCTTCAATTTACGGATGACATCATGAGACGGCGCAGTTATCGTAGTGGCAGAACCAGACATTAGCTCATCACTTTCAAAATCCTTTCTATATTTAGTATAGTTTCTCATTTTTTACTTCACTCCCTGCTGTGCTATCACTAAATCTTTGAGAATACTCATGATGACTGAATCCGGTTCCATAAACGTATGGATTTTCTCAAGCATTTAGTGATAGTACAGAAAAATGAAACATGCCAGAAAATAAGAATTTACCGTTTCAGTTTTGCCCAGGTTGTTGCCATTTTCCCTTCTGCTTTAACAGCCAGTGGACCATGCCAAAACAGGAAATTTTGTAACACTTCAGCAACCACCTCATTACCCGTTCTGCCCAATGCCTGTAGAATTTGCAGCGAACTAAAAACCACATAACCTAATCCGGCACCGGCACCGACAACAATCGGCCAATTATCCCCCCCGGCGAGTAACAAAGGTTGCCACGGCTTTTTGGCTTCATGAGGGCCATCAGCCATGAAATCACCCGCGCCCCAACCTATAAAGTGTTTATCATTAATTTCATTGGGTTTATGCCAAATTGGGGCATCAATGATTTTAATACCTGTGCCTTCCTCAAGGTCATCATCGAAAAGCTTTAGAGGATAAGGAAGAAAATTTGCATCCCAAGTAGAGTCCTGCTGAAAGTCAACGGTTACCAAATAACCGCCCTTTTGGATATATTCTTTGATGACCCGAAAATTTGCCTTTAAACCCTCGTTTTGGTCATAAGCAACCACGCCAACTGCAATCACATCAAACTCCATAAGGTGCGCTAATTTGTAATCGCTCTCACCAATCACTTCATATTCGACTTCGGCGGTTTCAAAGGCTTGTTGTTCAACCGCGGCGTCAGTGCCTCTACCCTCAATGAATCCAACAGCTAATTCCTGGGCCGTGAAAGCCGCTTCCGCTTTTAGAAAAAATGTGGTAGCAATAACTACGGCAATACGCCAAACAGAGGTTTTGTTGATACCTTCATTTTTTAACATAATATTACCTCCTATACAGGCTTATTGTAACCAAACTTTTCTTTTGAAAAGAAAAGTTTGATCAAAAGAAACACTGAGGAAAAAAGTAAAAAATTCACCGTCTTTTACAGTGTTCCGCCTAAAATAAAAGCCTGTCAATGCGCAATATTTATGTTTATACATTTCGCATCAACAGGCTTCTTCGCCCAAATAGAGAAGGATGACAGCCATCGTCAGAGCCTTACATCAAAATAGAACAGTTATTTCCTCGTACAAGTTATGTGCCAAAGCAAGGCAAGGATGAGTATCACTGACTCTTGAAAGTTCAAGGCTTTTAGCTTACGTTTTTTCCTCGAGCACATATTTCCACATGAGAGCCGCCAGAATAGCACCTATAATAGGAGCTACCCAAAAAAGCCATAATTGAGCCAGCGCTTCCCCACCAGCTAATACTGCCGGCCCTAAACTCCTGGCAGGATTGACTGATGTCCCGGTTATTGGAATTCCTACTATGTGGATAAGTGTTAGTGAAAAGCCAATTGACAAACCCGCAAATCCTTTAGGCGCCTTCTCACTTGTAGAACCAAATATCACCAGTAGAAACAATCCAGTAAGAACAACTTCGGCGATAAAGCACGCTAAAAGAGAATATCCATCAGGGGATTTTAGACCATAGCCATTTTGACCTAAGCCATTTGTTGCCAGGGAATAACCCGACTTTCCTGATGCGATTGCCAATAGTATCGCCGCCGCAATTATGGCACCGATACATTGGAAAATAACATAAAACAAGGCATCTTTTGACTTCACTTTACCGGCGACAAGCATGGCAATGGTTATCGCTGGATTTATGTGACATCCAGAGATTTGTCCAATAGCATATACCATGGCAAGCACGATTAACCCAAAAGCAAATGATATGCCCAGGAAGCCTATATGCCCCCCAGCGATTACAGCACTTCCGCAGCCTATGAGAACTAATGCGAAAGTTCCAATTAGTTCAGCCCAATATTTTTTCATATACTTTATTTAACCTCCTTATTTTTCAGAAATCCGAGAAAATCAGTGTACGAAGTCAGTGTTGCTTGCTTCGCTACGCGCGCAACAGCATCTGCTGGCTCTAAATTTTGGCAATGTCAAACCTTTTAGATTTTAAGATATTTATTCTGCTCTGTCAATGAAAATATTTTATCATTTGCCACTCGACTTATGTCGAAACAGCTTTAAATTCTTCGTCTCATGAATCAATTCATAATCATTCTTGAGTTGTCTTACCTCGTCGCTATTTTCGTCCATCCTCCACACCAGCATGTAGTCGATTACGGAACCTGTATATTGAAATTTCCAATTCCCATTTTTGTATCGCAGCGGGAAATAGCTATATTTCGGTTCGTAATTGCCGATGTAAAGCCCTCCATTGCCCAAGCCGTAATAGCAGGTATCGTGATAAAACGGCGACATATATTTGATAGGCCCATGCCAATCGCCATTCTCCCAATCATTGGTTATGATAGAAATAGCTGAATTTGGGGCGATTAAATGCGCGCCGGAGGTAAATTCTTTCATATCTTTGTTCAACAGATGATAGTCGCGGAAAGTCAACCCCAAATGCGCTATCGAAAGTCCCACCATTACAACTATCAGGCTTTGTTTTAGCCAACCTGGATAATTGAATGAAAACCACGCCAACAAAACAGGAAATAGGTAAAGATTCAATCTATCGTTGAACCACGCCGGCGGCCCGATTTGCCACGGAATCTTAAAGTATAACACCGTCATGACAATGAACAGGAGCAAGAAGCTATCTCGCTGACCAATGAAGCGTTTGTCTATAAGTTTATCTTTTATGAGCGTCCAGAGAAAACACACGCCGATGAATCCAAGCAATCCCCATGAGATTGGAATATAGTCGTCGTTAAAAGATACTAAGGAGCGAACCGAAACGAAAAAATCCCATAAATCCGTATGATAAATAATTTCTCTGCTCTCTGGATTTGCGAGAAAAGTGGTGAGCAGGATGAAACTAACGGGCAAAATAAACCCGGCAAATTTTAATAACTCTTTGCCGCGCTCTCTAATTGAGCGTTGCGGGTCGGCGGGAAGTATGGCTGTGGTTAATGCAAGGAAGGATAAACTCAAAAGTATCACGCCATAAGAGAAAAGATGACAGAAATAGGTGAGAAGCAATAAAGAATACAGTACCGCGAGATTAGCGGCAGTCAAAGCGTTTCTGTGTTTCCACCAATATCCCAAGGTGAAAAAATATACCGAGACGCTCAACGCAAAGCCATAAAATCCCATGTTTAGCAGATAATTATAACTGTAGAGAAATCCTAAAAATCCAAAGAACATCAAACGTTTATCCACCGCGCGCAGAAAATAAAAGAGACTCAACGGCAACAACGCAACACACAAAGTAACATACAGCTTTTCCGCGACGAGGGGTGGCATTATGTGCAACATCACAAAAAAGAAGGCATGAGCAATCCAATTCGGAAAGAGTTTGATGTTCAGGTCATACACTTCCCGATATTTAGTGTACGCCGGGTTGTTGTATTCTTTGAGAATGTAAGCGTTGTACACATGGTTAAGTCCATCTTGCGTCGGGATAAATTTGAATCCCCAAACTGGAACTAAATGAATCAGCAGCAAAACGATGATAACAATTTTTGTTTTGTCTAAACTTCGTAGCCAATTGGTTATTCTATCAATCATCATTCGACCTCTTTCAGCGATGCGGTGAAGTTTATCGACGAATATCTTAGCCTAAAAACATTAACTTGTCAAGCTAATAATTGTTCAGAAATTCCTCAATGTTTCTTATGATGGAACTTGTCTTTTTATGCTTTTCACCATTTGGTTGTTCATTTGACTTGACCTTTGACGTACGTTGTGCTATACTCATAAATACAAACTACTATAAGTACTTAGATGAGGCTTACTTTCGTGAACTAAATCGGCGACATATCATAATGACCGGTCAACCGCTTAACCTTGCAGAACTGACAAAAAGAAAACCGAAAAAGTATATTGACAACATAAGGAGGTAACCTTTGGCAATTAATCTTTTCGACCGTGTGCTAAAAATCTTGGGACGACATTACGCAGAGGCGTTTATGAAGTTGGCTTTCCCTAATCAAGAACTTCAACTTGTCGGGACGCTTGAGAATGTCGAACTCACACTGCCTGACAGACGAATAGACTTTCTGCATCGGTTGAAGGCAGGAGATGAAGAATATTTGCTTCACTTTGAATTTCAGCTTGAACACAAGACTGATTATCCCCGTGATGTATTTACCTACTCAGGGGAACTGACAGACCAACATAAAAAACCGGTAATCTCCATTGTGTTGTATTTAGAGCGGCGGGAGTCCGAGATTCCCCATGAATATGTCGTCAAGATTGGCGAAGTGGTCATCCATCGGTTTACTTATCCCGTTTTGAAGTTGTGGGATTACGAAGAACAGATTCGTTCTGGGGAACTAAGGGAATTTGCGCCGCTGTTGGTAATGTTGGCGAAAGAGAAAACCGAAGCGGTTTTGTGTCAAGAGAGGGAACTGATTTTCCAAGAGACAGACCCTCAGAAACGGGCAGATTCTTTGGCGACAGGGGTGATGATAGCGTCGCGTTATTTTGATATTGATAAGTTATGGGACTTTTTTTCTGAGGAGGTGGAACAAATGCGTCAGTCTGGTTTTATTACGGATTGGATCGAGGAAGCCGAAGCGAAAGCCAGCGAGCGTGGACTCCAGCATGGGCTCCAGCAAGGACTCCAGCAAGGACTCCAGCAAGGACTCCAGCAAGGACTCCAGCAAGGACTCCAGCAAGGACTTCAGCAAGGACTTCAGCAAGGACTCCAACAAGGACACCAACAAGGGCTCCAGCAAGGACTTCAGCAAGGGAAACAGGCGCTTATTCTTCGATTGCTTCGAGCCAAATTTGGCAGGCTTCCCAAATCTGTGAAGGAGCGAATTTTTGGGATGGCCAGTGAGGAAGAACTGGATCGACTGGGTCTCCTTATTTTGACGGCAAAGAGCCTTGAAGAGATGGGGCTTGATGGTGGGCAAAGCAACGTATAAACCGACCGCTTTCATTTCCGTTCGTTCAGTAGTTTACTTCGTAAACCACCAAGAATTGAAATGGAGAATGCTTTAATTTTTGTCATCCCTTCGACTTCGCTCCGGCAGGCTCTGAGTCCTGAACGTAATGAAGGAACTGAAGCAGCTCTATTGTTCGACGACTTGTCATTCTGAACCCTTCACTTCGTTCGAGGGTAAACTTCGTGAAGCATCTCGCTACGCTCAGACGCCGCCCTGAACAATAGTGAAGGGATGACAAAAACCAAATTCATAATTCACAAAGGAGATTACAATGAATTTTAAAGTTTATCTTGAATGCGTGGCTTTTTCTGTAGGCTTAATGGCCCTATTTGTTTTAATTAATTTCCCATATTACAAAATGAGTTATGGAGAGAAAACCAAACAAACCATCCTGCGAACGATAATATTAAATTGTGTCGCTATTCTAATTGGCTGGGGACCTGTAGTTTACTATTGGTCAAATTTCAGTCTTAAATTTTTATTACCCGCCGCATGTATATTAGGCGCATTAGGATGTGTTGGGAGTAGATTTATTTACCATGAAATTCTTCCCAAAGAATTAGCGGAAACAATGATTGAGTTGTTGGAAAGAAAAATCCGGGAAGACAGCGTTCAAAAGCAAGATTGATTAAGAACTATGGAGGATTCAGCGGAAACAATGATTGAGTTGTTGGAAAGAAAAATCCGGGAAGACAGCGTTCAAAAGCAAGATTGATTAAGAACTATGGAGGATTCACATGAACGTAATAGTTATCGTTTTGGACACCCTCAGAGCCGACCATCTGAGTTGTTATGGTTATGAAAAGATTACGACCCCGGTGATTGATAAATACATCGCCGAAAGGGGAGTGCTTTTCGAGCAGATGATTGCGCCCAATATTCCGACGCACCCTTCGTTTACGACGATGTTTACGGGTGTGGAGGCTATCACGCATGATATCATCTGCGTCGGCGGGAAGGTGGAGCTATCAGAAAATATTAAGCAGATTCAAGAGATTTTGAAGGAGAATGGATATACTACCGCCGCCGTCGATAATCTTGGCCGCTGGTTTAAAAGGGGATTCGATATCTACGAAACCTACAGTTTTGATCGAAAAGTGAAGTCCGCCTGGCGGAAAGCGGAGATTGTCAATGAGAAGGCTCTGCCTTTGTTGCACAATTTGGCTGAGAAACAGCCTTTTTATCTGTTTTTGCATTACTGGGACCCACACACGCCCTATTTGCCGCCGCCGCCTTATGACCGAATGTTCTATGACGGCGGGAATGAACGAGACCCGAAGAAATATACGATGGCGCCAGTTTTATCATTCACGCCCTTCAGGGGTATTTTCGATTGGTGGACGAAAGGAATCACCGACGCAGATTACATCATAGCTCAATACGACGGGGAGATAGCCTATTTAGATAATCAATTGGAACGGGTATTTCGTCTAATAAGTTATCTTGGTTTGTGGGACAATACACTGGTCATCATTACTTCAGACCACGGGGAAATTCTGATGGACCATTGGGGGTATTTTGACCATCACGGCCTTTACGAAGGCAACATTCATATTCCATTTATTATGCGTCATATTAAAGAATTGCCGCAGGAAAAAATAATTCCCGCGCTGGTGTCCAATGTGAGCATGACTCCCACTATTTTAGACTTATTGGACATTCAAGGGCCTCCGATGGAAGGCCGCAGTTTGATGCCTTTGATTAACGACGAGGAAGCTGAACCCTGTCAGGAGATTATCTTGTGCGAGTCCACCTGGCAAGTAAAACGCGGCATTCGGACAAAGGATTGGAAATTCATCAAAGCGCTGGAACAGGATTTCCATTTCGGCCCGATGAAGGAACTTTATCATGTGACCGCAGACCCAAATGAGCAGTTGAATCTCATAGATGACATGCCCGAAGTTGCCAAAGAGTTAGAAGAACGTTTGGATAATTGGGTTCAAAAAAGGTTAATGGAAGTTGTAAAGGACAAGGACCCACTTGAAGTGCAGAGAACCAGTTTGGGCAGGAAGTGGGTTGAGCAGATTGGGATTGCTAAACCTTCATAAACACGTATAGGGTAAAAGTGGGGCAGACCGTAAGCCGAAGGCGTCGGTGAACGAAGTGAACATTCTTGTCTGCCAGCGCAGGCAAGAATGCCTGCGCCACACCACGAAAGGAGAAACATTATGATACACAAAATTGATAGCACAATCAAACTACCCATTGATAACGCGGTAGTGTCGCTTACCTTGAGACCGGAGGTCGCGGCGTTGCGAGATGCCGCGCTACAACAGCAGAGGTTGGGAATACATGGTATTCCGACGTTGCCTTTAATTGATGCGCAAGCGTGGTCAGAACATTCTGTTGATGAGGACTGGTTGATCTGGCGTGCTCGGCGGACAGCGGCGAGACTGGGTGCAATGCCTATTTCTCTATCTCCGGGCGAACGCATAGTTGGACGGCCGGAGCTTCGTCCTCCTACGCCGATTGAAGCTCAGAAAATCGGAAGCGTTCAGGATATTCTAAGAACGATTCCACCGTATCCTGGCGGTGATGCCGGGCATTTCCACCCGGATTTCGAGAAGCTGTTTCGGGTTGGGGTGCGCGGCATCCGCGCGGAGATTCAATCCAGGATGAATGCTTCTGCGACAGAGGAACAGAAGACATTTTATCAGGCGTGTGACCTTGCGATTCAAGGATTGTCTGAATATGCAAGGAGAGTTGCCGATGAATGTGAGAGCGCTGCCGCTATGGCAGATGAGGGCAGCGCGAAACAGTGGCAGGATTTAGCAGATATCTGCCGGCGCATTTCGACGGAGCCGCCGGCGACTTTCCACGAGGCGATACAGTTGATGTATCTTACCATCATCGCGCTCTGGCACGGAGAAGACCACGGACTTACCACTCCCGGCAGAATGGATCAAACTTTGCGTCCATTCTACGAAGCAGACCTCGCGGCTGGCAGAATCACGCGGGATGATGCGCTTGAGTTGATTTGCTGCCTTTACATCCAACTGAACATGATTCTCGGGGCCGGCTCCGCGGAATCGGTGATGGTCGGCGGACGTGATAAAAACGGTAACGATGCGACGAACGAACTGACCTACTTATGTTTAGCTGCGCGCATGGCGACGCAATTGGTGTATCCCACCGTTGGTCTGGCATGGCATGAGGGAACTCCAGGGGAACTTACCGATTTTGCCTGCCGAATGATTAGCACCGGTATCGGCGACCCGGCTTTCTTCAACGATGAGATTATCTCTTCGGGCCTGCGCGACCATGGCGTTTCCGAAGCAGATTCCTATAATTACATGAACTCGACCTGCGTTGAAATTAAAGTAGTCGGCGCTTCCCATATGTGGGTAACCGCGCCTTACTTCAACTGTCCAAGAGTGCTTTTGGAAGTGATGGATTTCGTTGCGGATGGTTCGATACCCGAACCCACTACCTTTGATGAGCTTAACGCACGCGTTAAAGAGCGAATGGCTGCGACGGTGCGAGGGTCTGCTGAGAGTCTTGATAAAGTCTGGCATCGTCGGGCGGAGACCGGATGCTTCCCTCTCGCCAGTTGTCTCATCAGTGATTGTTTGGCGAGAGGCATGGACTTTGACCGCGGCGGCGCGCGGTACAATTGGGTTGAGAACTCATTCGTAGGGCTGGCTAATCTCGCCGATGGACTTCTCGCTATCAAGCATCTCGTCTATGATTCAAAAGAACTCTCCCTTGGAGAATTACGAGAAATACTTAAAAGCAATTATGAAGGTCACGAAGTTCTGCGTCAGCGTATTATCAACCGTGTTCCTAAATACGGCAACAATAATGGTGAACCTGATGCGCTTGCCGTCGAGTGGGCGCATTTCCTCGAAGCAACCACCGAAGCGAATACCGTAGGTCTGCACTCTTATGTCCCCGGTTTCTTCTGCTGGATTATCCATGAAAGCTTCGGGGCTAATACCGGCGCTACGCCTGATGGACGGCATGCCGGATTCCCACTCGCTGACGGCGCTGGCGCTGCTCAAGGACGCGAAAAGTCCGGCCCTACTGCGTCGGTGCTTTCCACGACCAAATGGAACCACAAGAAGGCAATCGGCGGGCTGGTGCATAACGTGAGATTCTCGAAGAGCGCCCTCAAGACAGAAGAAAGTCTTGCGGCTCTCAGGAATCTTATCGAAACCTACCTCAGACGAGGCGGATTTGAGATACAGGTCAATGTCGTCAGCGCTGATATTCTACGGGATGCGCAAGAGCATCCTGAGAATTACCCCGACCTTTTGGTCCGAGTAGCCGGCTATTCGGATTATTTTGTACACTTGAATCCTAATATGCAAGCAGAGGTTATTGCAAGAACGGAGCATATGTCTGTGTAACCAAACTTTTCTTTAAGAAAGAAAAGTTTGATCAAAAGAAATAATTGGAATAAGATGTAATGATAAATAGAAACCGAGTTTTTCCGAAAAACTCGGTTTCTGATTCTTTTTTATGCATTTTTATGCATTGGTGGTGATTGAAATGACTCAAGAAATTTCCATAAAATCCGAGTTAAGTTTTCCGAAATTAATGACAGCCGATGAGTTGCTCAAAATTTCGGATGACAGTTACCGATATGAATTAGTGAAAGGAGAGTTACGCAAAATGCCGCCTGCAGGTAGCGAACATGGTGTATTAACGTTGAGGTTAGCATGGCGATTGGCTCAACACATAGAAAAACACGAATTAGGAGTATTTTTTGCCGCGGAAACAGGGTTTCGAATAAAAAGCGACCCGGATACTGTGCGCGCACCTGACACAGCATTTGTACGCAAAGAACGAATTCCAGACACAGGTATCCCAAAAGGTTACTGGGAGGGTCCGCCGGATTTGGCGGTGGAGGTTATTTCTCCAGGCGATACCTACCTGGAAGTAGAAGAAAAAGTGTTCGACTGGATAACTGCGGGTACTTCAATGGTATGGGTTGTTAATCCACGACACCGAACCGTTACTGTCTATCATTCTTTAAAGGATTCCGCGTTACTGACCGAAGAGGATGAACTAAATGGCGGAAACGTTGTCGAGGGTTTTCAATGCCGTGTGGCTGAAATTTTCGTTTAGCTGTGTTTTTTTCTATGCTTAGGAGAATATATAAATGAACTCACTTCAACGACAAATCGCAACAATTCGCCATGAGATTCCAGATAGGATTTCAGTAGACGCTATTGCCATTGAGAACCAGGCTGAAATAGCCAGGTTCCTTGAAATAGAAGCAAGCGCCGTTTATAAGAGATTGGGCATTGATGGGCGGATTGTTTCTGCTCCTTATGTTGGAGAACTTCTTGAACCAGTGGGCGGTGTCAGTTTCACGGAATGGGGAACGCCGAACACCGGAGATTATGGCACCGCGCGTACAAATCCACTGGCAAATGCAACAAGCATTGCTGAGATTGAAAAATATCCATGGCCTGACGTTGCACAATATGATTTTGTAAAAGCCAGTGATGTGGCTAAATCACTGGCCTCTGAATATGCCGTCCGAGGACCTTACTGGAGACCGCTCTTTTGTCGCGTATGCGACCTATTCGGAATGGAAGAAGCTATGGTAAGGATGTCCCTTGAGCCTTGGCTGTTTGAGGCGACCCTTGAGCGGGTGTTCATCATAACTTTAGAGTTTTGTGAGCGCCTTTTGGCAGCCTGCGGCGATGCTATGCCTATCCTCTGCCTTGGCGACGATTTTGCAACTCAACGAGGAATGATGATTTCTCCTGAACATTGGCGTAGGTTTCTGAAACCAAGATATGCTAAACTGTTCGAGATTGGTAGAAGAGCGTCAAAATTCGTTTGGTTTCATTCCTGCGGTGACATAACAGAGGTGCTTCCCGATTTAATAGACATTGGAATGGACGTGTGGGAGACTGTGCAGTTGCACACATTGCCGATGTCTGCGGAACAACTCAAGCGCGAATATGGGAAGTACCTGACATTCTTCGGCGCTATCAATACTCAGCATCTACCTTTTGCAAAGCCTCAAGAAATCCGCGCCGAAGTTGAAAGATGTATTAACATCCTTGGAAAGGGCGGCGGATATATCTGCGGCCCAGACCATCATGTGAAGCCCGATGTGCCGGCTGAAAACGCTATTGCACTCTTTGAAAGCGCTAAAGAATTTCGTCGAGATGGCTACACGATGAATATATAGACACCGAGTTTATCCGAGAAACTCGGTGTCTAAATCACAAGAAGGAGTCTTTTAATGAAAATTACAAAAACGGATATCTGGACAGTTGTCGTACCAACTATTCCTGGCACAGTTCACAGTCCCGAATATGGTGAAGCAGGATGGGATAAGGTGCCTAAGCACATCATTCGCATCAACACGGACGAGGGATTTTGTGGGATTGGGGAAACCGGTCGAGGTGTACCAAAGGAGTCGGTGGAAGCACTTGCTAAAGATTTAGAGGGAAAGGACCCACGCGCTCTTTTACTCCAACAGTTTCCATCTACGTGTCCAGTTGACGGTTCAAATGACCCTGAATGGTGGAAGGGGCAATCCGCTGGCCCTACGATGGCTGGCTATGAAGCGATTGAAATGGCGATTTTTGATTTAGTGGGCAAAATATTTGCGCGTCCAGCGCACTGGTTTTTGGGTGGCGCTATACGCGACCGGGTAGCTGCGGATTTCTGGATTGGACATCAAACGCCTGAACACGCCGCGCGCAGTACAAAAATTGCCGTAGAACGTGGATTTAAAGGATTAAAAATGAAATGCAAAATCGGGGAACCGATGGTCGAACGTTGTGAAGCTATATGGGATGTAGCCGGACGCGACTTCCGTTTAACAATCGACCCTAATACCAGATTCTACCATTTACCAGAAACGATTGCTTTAGCTCGTGAACTTGCCCCTCGCGGTCATGTCGAAGTTTTTGAGGACCCAATGTTGAAAGAACACCTGGACTGGTATCGTGAATTTAAAGCGGAAGGTATCGTGCCAGTTGCTCTGCATTTAGGTTCCCCTGCTGCGATTTTAGACGCAATCAAAGCAGATGCGTGCGACTATCTGAATTTAGGCGGCAGCATGATACAATTCGTCCGCAATGCCGCCATCGCACATGCCGCGTCCATTCCCGTCTGGCACGGTTCAGGAAACGATTTAGGCATCATGGAATTTTCTTATTTGCACGCTGCCGCTGCTGCACGAAATTGCGTCCTCGCCAGTGACTTTGTTGGCAGTTGGACGCGAGAGGATGACTTAGTTGTGGATGGATTGCAGTTTGATAAAGCCACTGTCATTGTCCCACAAACTCCAGGACTCGGCTGTGAATTGGATATGGACGCAGTGGAAAAGTATCGGGTTGAGTAACCAAACTTTTCTTTCAGAAAGAAAAGTTTAATCAAAAGAAATAAGAGGAAGTAAGGAAAAGATTTCTCTTCTTTTCTTTTTGATTACCCACCCCCAACCCCCTCCCAAGCGGGGACTTTTGGAAGAAAAAATTTGGTTTGAAAGGAGACCATTATGATTGTTGATGCTCACAACCACATCTGGGATGTCCCCTGGCCCCCATTGGCTCCCGATGTATTCGCGGGACAAGTTGAACGTTTTCTTCATAACATGGATGAGAACAGTGTACAGTACGCCATTGTAGTGGCACATTTAGATGAATATGACCCGGAGAACAATACGCGGGCGCTGGCGCATGCGAAGGAAAAACCCGATAGATTTCGCGTGTTGGCGAATGTCCATCTAAACAAACCAGATGCGATGGACAAACTCAACAGTTTGCTCGACGCTACGGGCTTAGTTGGCGTAAGTTATTATCTGAGTGGTGAGGATGACGTTGCGTGGATGGCACCTGGGCCGCTGTGGAACAAAATCTGGGAAAACGGGCTTGCCGTGAATTTGAACCTGCATCCTCATCAACATGACAAACTGCGCAAGCTCGCGACAGCTTATTTAGAAACGCCTTTCTTGGTGTGTCACTTAGGCGGTCCCACAGTTGGAGGCGAGCCAAATCCTAATTGGCCTAACGTTTTGCGTTCCGCTGAAGTCGGAAACATCTACATGAAAATCTCCGGATTTGCGTATTACTCTAATCGCAACTGGGAATATCCTTACAATGATGTGCTTCCGTACATCGAAAAAATTGCTAAAGCATTCGGCGCCGAACGGATGTTGTGGGGCTCAGATTATCCTCCGACGATGCGTTATATGACCTACCGCCAGAGCCTTGAAGTCGTGCGGACACATTGCACCTTCCTGACGGAAGAAGAACGGGCGTTGGTGCTTGGCGGGACAGCACAGAGGTTGTTTAAACTGGATTAAACTCTTTCATTGTAGACGAAGATTCTATCGTAGCCGAATTCGCCAGACTTCGGGCTTGTCCCCTTGAAAAAGGGTGATTTGCCAACGTAGAAAATTGGGCTATTTTATTCTCAGGCGGAAACAGAAGAATCAACTGCTTTTGGGCATGCAAAAGCCCCCGGCAAAGACAAGCTATAGATGCGCCGGGGGCAGATGAAATTGCAGATTAGCGACGTTTACGACGGTAAGCATACCCCAGAACACCAAAGATACCAAGGCCAAACAGCACTATGGTACTCGGTTCGGGGACAGGAGTAACCGAGAGGTCGTCAATGCCGACGTCTGCAGCACCGCTATCGCTGATGACAAGCAGGGAAACCGGTTGAGAGAAGACAATGTCCGGAATGTCAACCTCGGTTCCATCTGAGGGCACAAATTTGCTCAAGGTATAGACCAATGCCGTTGAGTTCGGATTCTCGAGAGTTCCTCCAGTGGCTGACCAATTGTTATTGTACGCCCGAAGAACGAAGTCAGCGCTGGTTGTTGCCTTAAACACATAGCCCCTGGTCGTGCCCCAAAGAGCCACGATGGGCAAGTTGTTGAAGAGAATCTCAAAGTCTGCCCCTTCCCCATCACCGGTTCGGAGAAAATTTGTGGAGTTGCTGCTCCAGTCGGGGTCATCGGTAGCGTTGTTTTGAACCTCAACGTCATCTGTGGTGACCGTTGAACCGTAGACTCCAGTCATGTAGGCGCTAATAGTGTCGTCGTTACCGGTTGGTCCAACACTATTGAAGTCAAACGTTATAGGAATGGCCTCAACGGTTGAAACGCAAAGCCCAAGCACAGCCAAAACTGCCACGGCGAGACTTATACCGACTTAGATTTGTGCTTTCCGATTTCTGATGAGGTAAGTAGCAGAATAATGAGTGGGTGAGTGTTGAAGCATTGGAGCCTTGGAGTGCCATGTCTCCAACGCAGAAGTGCCCCAATGCCCCA
>Ga0194125_10000769_pt1 | contig 54450 bp, 66 predicted proteins | sample TA2KigC250mmetaG_FD_148626 | JGI IMG/M metagenome (GOLD analysis project Ga0194125, IMG submission 148626) | Freshwater microbial communities from Lake Tanganyika, Tanzania - TA2015034 Kigoma Deep Cast 250m | ecosystem: Environmental > Aquatic > Freshwater > Lake | place: Tanzania: Lake...
CCCACCGGTTCATGTGGGACGAGAAGCAATTCACAGATGGGGTCTACGACTGGTTCCGCACGGTGGAGCTGAGCCTGTTACCAAAGGGCAGGGCGGCCAATGTGCTGACTTCGTTTTCGGCCCCAGAGGAGATGGAGATGACTGACGAGCAGAGAAACGCGCTCAGTGAGCTGGTTGGGCCTGAACAAGCCAAGGCTTTTCTGGAGGCCGTGGAGGCCAGGGACAAAGCCGCTGAGCTGGCGGGCTTGCAAAGCAAAGAAGAGCAGACCGTGCAGAGCATCGTGCTCAGTGACGACGTCATTGAGGCTATTGCAGGAAAAGTCGCCGCTTTGCTGAAGCCCGCAGACCTTGACTCGGTGAAGGACGCTTTGGTTGTTCTTGCCGACCAGGTCAAGGCACTGAAAGAGAATGACGACGAAAAAATCAAGGCTGCACTTGAGGCGCTTCCTAAGCGCGAGGTGTGGTTCGCTACCAGGGGGGAGGCCCAGAAGGAGGCTCCCGCACCTGCCGAGGCTCCCAAGCCCCGCAATCTCGCGGACAGCATCAAGGCGATTCAGGAGCACAGGGCAGCGAGGGGTGGATGACATGAGCATTGAGACTGGACTGCTTGAGGCCATCAAGGGCTACCTCGAGCGAGAGAAGGTGAATGTGGCGGCTGGCACTGCCCTGTTGCAGCCGCAGACATGGATATACGGCCAGGGGATGTTCAGCTATTGTGGTGGCAACGAGTTGATATCTACTCTTATCACCGACGACATGCTGAGCACCTGGTTGGGCACGGAGGGCAGCGATGTTGACCCCCACCCGGTCAAGCTGATGGGCTGGATTGGGCCGCAAGGGACGTCTGCGAACAGCCCTGTGTGGGAACGCGAGGGCCCCTGCGAGGACTCGCCCAGGGTAGAGCATGGCAAGTGCGAGCTACTCTACTGTTTTGGCGAGATGTCCTTCTCAGGCGCAGACCTCAGCCTGCTTCAGTTGGGCTTGCGGGGATGCGACATTGAGCCGCGATACGTGATACGCGGGCCAAGCGCAAACCAGCGAATCACAGACGAGCGCATGTGGCAGATAAGCCTGGCCAGCTTCGTTTTGCGCCAGGCATACGAGAGGATGCTCGTCATTGGCAACCGGCAGACAAGCGCCTTGCACTTTGACGGGCTTCAGCGCCTCATCAGCACGCCGGTGATTGACTACCGGACAGGGGCGCGCTGCCAGGACGCCGAGCCACTTATCGTGCAGTGGGGCGCCAATGCCATGAACAACAGCATATGTGACTACATCAGGGACATCGTGCGGCGCATCAGGACAAGGGCCCGCTTCTTGGGCGGGGTTGCTCCTGACGACATCGCGCTGGTTATGACGTCCTTGATGCGAGACGCCCTGATTGACTTCGTGGCCTGCGGCTGCGGGCCATGCCAGGGGCAGCAGTACAACGAGGTGAACGTCAACCCGCTAGAGTCCCAGAGGGAACGGGCGCGAATCGCTACTGCCGGCACGTTCGGCCAGGGTATCTTCGAGGTGGACGGTATTCCGGTGAGTATCTTGACGAATGACTGGATACCACAGACATCCGAAGCGCCGTTCTTCTGCTCAGACATCTTCGTGCTGACCAGGCGTGTTGGCGGCGGTCGGGCCCTGTATATGGAGCACCAGGACTTTGCCAGTACGCTGGCAGGCATTCCGCAGGACAGGCTTGTCCAGGGCGCGATGGTGACAGACGGTGGGCGCTTCCTGACCCACAGCAAGAATGTGAACGAGTGTTTCAACGAGACGGTCTATGCCAAGGCGCGCATGGTTCTCCGGACGCCTTGGTTGCAGGGTAGAATCACGGACGTTTGTGCGCCATTCAACATCCCGCCGATGCAGCCCAAGCCGGGTGACCCGTACTTCTTCGGAGGCAGGCCACCCACGAATCCGGCTGCATACGCACAGCTCCCGTACACGTACGGGCCGTGCGGTGGATGGGAGGATTGGTCGCCAGTTCAGACCTCTCCGCCACGATAACGAATGCAAGGGGGCGGGGCTACCCCGCCCCCTTATCCAGGAGGATATGGTGAGGGTAGCTGTTCTGCCTGAGGAGGTTGGGTTTGGCGGGGTCGCCCGCGTGACGCAGGAGCTTCGCGCCAGGCTTCCTTCTTTCGGGATAGAGATTGTGGAAGCTGACGTAGCGGACATTGTTCACTGTCATGCGATTGCCGCATCTCCCCAGGTGGATGTGTACACGTGTCACGGCGTATATCCCCCTCCCGTTCGCAGTGATTGGGAGAGGGAGGCCAACAACACAATTTACTGGAACCTCTTGACTGCCACCACAGTCACCAGCCCTTGCCGCTGGGGCGTTGGCTCCTACAGGCGCAGGGACGTGCGTATCATCCCTAACGGCACAGATTTATTTGCGCGTGTCGAGCCGCAGGGATACGTGTTCTTTGGCAAAGTGTGTGGAGGCGGCGTGGTGGACGAGGGAGCGCGCCTAGCCTTGTGGGTGGCTGAGCAGACCCCGGACATCCCCTATGTTTTCGTGAGTGTGCCGGACGGGGTGGCTATTCCACCGAACGTGCGGGTCACTGGCAAGTTGAGCCGCGAGGACGCGCTGGCGTGGCTTGGCGGGGCGGCTTGTTTGCTGGCAACCACCCTGGAGTGTTTTTCCATTCAGGTCTTGGAAGCCATGTCTATGGCCGTTTCTGTGGTTAGCATGGCTTACGGCGGAACGCAGGAGGTGTTCGAGCATGGCGTGCCCGGCGTGCTATGCGACAGGCAGGTGGATTTGCCTGAGGCGGTGAGGCAGGCTATAGCCAACAGGGGTCGCCTCGGCGAGGCTGGCCGCGAGATAGTGGCGGCGCACTATACGTGGGACAGGGTCATCCGGCAGTACATATCCTGTTACGAGGACTCCAGGCGCGTTGTTCATAAGGGGCCGGAGGCCAGTATTGTAATCACCTGCTACAACAAGGAGCAGTACATCGGGGACGCCATCGAGTCTGCCCTGCGGCAAACTGTACCCGCTGAGGTAATTGTCGTGGACGACAGGAGCACTGACGGCTCCTGGGGGATTATATCCAAGGGGCGGGTTAAGGCCATTCGCACTCGCAGGAACACTGGCAGCGCGGCCAAGGCTCGCAACCTTGGCGTTCAGAAGGCCAGGGGGCGGTTCGTTGTGTGCCTGGACGGGGACGATGTTTTGAGCGTTAACTACCTGGAGAAGATGTTGCCTCACATGGCTCCTGGGGTTGGTTTTGCCTACAGCAACTTTGCAATTATCGGTACGAGCAATGGGGTTCGCTCCCAGGAGTACAATGCCCGCAAGCTACAGGCTGGCAACTATGTCGGTTGCGCGTCCCTGTTTCGCAGGGAGGCGTGGGAGAGGGCCGGCGGGTACAAGGACATCAACCCGTCTTGGGAAGATTATGAGTTCTGGTTGTCCATCGCGGAGGCTGGGTACACTGGCAAGTGGGTGGACGAATACTTGTGGGGCTACCGCATGAATGACACTGGCCGCAACGCGGAGAGCCAAAGCCAGGTTGCCCGACTGCGGGCGGTGGTGAATGCGTATCACCCCAGAGTGTACAAACCCACTGTGAGTATTATCATTCCATGCTACGCTCATGAGCAATACCTCGCGCAGGCGGTGGACAGCGTTATCGGGCAGACGTTCCAGGACTGGGAATGCATCGTTGTGAATGACGGCTCGCCTGGGGATACTCGCAAGGCATTGCGGGCATACGAGGATGAGCCGCGGGTGCGCTACATCAGCCAGCGCAACAAGGGCCTTCCGGCGGCGCGTAACGCTGGGGTAAGCCGGGCCAGGGGGACGTACATTCTGCCTCTCGACGCAGACGATGCCATCGCCCCAACTTTTCTGGAGAGGACGCTGGCTGCCCAGAACGGGCGAAACATTGTCTATACCGACTTTGTCGCCTTCCGGGACGATGGTTCGAAAACCACTCACGTCCAGCCGGAGTACAGCTTTGAGGCCATGCTTCAGCGGGGCATGATGTTTGCTACATCCCTATACCCCCGCTGCATGTGGGAGGAGATTGGGGGATACCCCGAGGACTTTACCCTTGGTTGGGAGGACTACGCCTTTTGGATAATGGCGGGCACACGGGGCTGGTATGGGGTCAAGGTTGCTGAGCCGTTGTTCTGGTACAGGCAGCGAGACGGGAGCATGAGGGAGCAGGCCGATTCGCGACGGGAACAGATTAAGGCTCAGCTTTGGGACAAGTTTCGACCCGTCTATGAGTTCTACCGCCAAGAGGCGGCTGGAACAATCTAATTTTGGAATTAGAAACAATGGGCTGATGCAAGAAATCACGTCCTGCCCGTGAGGTGGGACAGAAGGCGGCTATCACAATGCAAGAGGGCCTGGTCATCCTGCGCTACACAGGGAACCGCACGGGCACATTTACGGTGGTGGGGCCTGTGTCCAAGAAGCAGTACCAAATATCTTCACATCCCAACAGGGCGGTGTTTGCGGCTGACGCCCGCGACGCGTCTTGGCTGCTTGGATTGGGGGACATGACCCTGGAGCAGCAGCAACCGACGGAGCCGGTAGATATGCCGATAACACAAAACGCGCTGAACCACGCTCAGCCGCCCATCGCACCGTCCCTGAAGGAGGCCGAGTGATTCTGCTGATATACGCCTTGGCTACATTCCGGTTGACGAAACTCCTGACCGAGGAGACTGGCCCGCTGGAGATAGGCTACAGGATTCGCAAATTGTGCGGATTGCAGCGCAAGTGGGTGGCGGTGGACGGCAGACGGGAGATGATCACAATAGCCACAAACAGGGTCGCCAAGACGCTGGATTGCCATTGGTGCACGGCTCTTTACGTCGGCTTGTTTGTCGTGTTGGCCGGGCGCTTTGCTGAGCTGGTGATGCTGTGGCTCGCAGTGAGCGCGGTGGCTGGAATTGTGCGGGATAAGCTGTGAGGAGAGGGGTGACGAACGCATGTTAGAGATAATAAGCGTTGGGATCATTGTGTTTCTATTATCGCAGTTGCTGATACGGTTCATCGCGGAGATTATACAGAGATGAGCGCGATTGAGTTCCGTGTACTGTCGCAACATACCGTGAGCGACGGCTACGATGTGCGCGTGCTGGCTAACGGCGACTGTCAGACCGTGCACTTTGCAACTAAACCCACCGATGTACAGGCAGCGATCGCCGCGTGGGTTGCCAGCTTGCCAGAACGGGTAGAGTATGCGATCGAGGGCGAGTGAAGAAAGTCAAGTTGAGTCTGAAACTGACGCCGGGGAAGCTCAAGCAGATTGCCTCCGCTGTTGACACAATCAACGATTACATGGCCGAGCCGGGCATCGCCGCCGTGCTGGCGCAGTGGTCACAGTCGCCTGAGGGTGTACGGCAGGATGTATTGGCCGTCGCGCCGACCTTCGCGAGGCTAATAGGCTTGGCAGAGAGGATGCGGCAGTGGCGACCATAACGAGCGTAGCGTCTGGCAACTGGAGCAACCCGGCGACTTGGGACTCTGGTATTCCGGTTGACAACGACACTGTCATTATTGCTGCTGGACACACGGTTGTCTTCGATGTTGACCAGAGTGCGTTCGCCAACGGCATGGCGGGAGTGACGATTACTGGTATTGCTGCGGGCACGCCGGGAATGCTGGTTTTCAAGTACGATGTGGATGGTACGTATCATCTAAAGATCAAGACAGGTACGCAGCTGCGAGGCACGGCCCACACTGTCTTCGGTCGTCTGTTAGCCAACTCTGACGGCGCGTGGGGCAACAGCGGGGCGTTGCCGTTCGGGCGCAAAGCCATCATTGATCTGGTCACCACTGCGTACATCAACGCGCTGTATCTGGACATCGCTCTGTACTGCACGCAGCCGATATACACGAGCGCCCGCGTCTACAACACACTCAAAACAGTGTCCAGCATAAACACTGCTACGGACGTCATCACCATGACTGCCGCGCACGGATGGACGGCCAACACGCGGGTTATGGTAAGGTCCAGTGGCACACTGCCTGGCGGCCTGGCAGCGGATACGGTCTACTATGTGCGTTCGCCGTCTGGGGCGGATTTGAAGCTGAGCCAATTCGCTGGTGACCCGGCGGTAGACATTACCAGCGCCGGAACCGGCACGATAGAACTATACGACGGACACACCAACACGGGCACGGCCACGGTAAACGTGCTGGACGACGTTACCGGTGACCCGTGCTGGACGACGATGGACGGGCATGACTATGTAGTGCTCGTAGATGCAGCAGCGCCTGAGATATATGATCAGCAGCGAGTGCAGTTGAACGCTATCGCTGCCGGGACGTTGACGCTGAGCGCGAACGTGGACAGTGCACAGTACCCGGGCGCACGGGTGTGGCTGTCGAGCCGCAACATCAGCATCCGTTGTAGCACGACAACTGCCGGGCAAAATATCGTGGATTATGGCGTAGGCGCGCTTCATGGTGGCGTGTTCCAGTGCGAGATACGAAGCACTGCTGGGACTGGAACGACATTCTACGGCAACGGCGTCGTCTACGGCAGAGGCCACATTATCTCCGGCGTAGTGAGCGGGTGCTACTATGGCGTCAATGGTGGCACAGGTCACACCATCTCTGGCGTAGTGAGCGGGTGTCTCTACGGTGTCAATGGTGGCACAGGTCACACCATCTCTGGCGTAGTGAGCGGGTGCTACTACGGCGTCAATAGTGGCACAGGTCACACCATCTCTGGCGTAGTGAGCGGGTGTTACTACGGCGTCAATGGTGGCACAGGTCACACCATCTCTGGCGTAGTGAGCGGGTGTCTCTACGGCGTCATCTATGGCACGGGCCATACCATCTCTGGCGTAGTAAGCGGGTGCAGTGACGGCATCAGCAGTGGCACGGGCCATACCGTGTCTGGCGCAGTGAGCGGGTGCAGTAACGGCATCATCTATGGCACAAGCTATACCGTGTCTGGCTCAGTGAGCGGGTGTTACTACGGCGTCTACGGTGGCACAGGCCACACCGTGTCTGGCTCAGTGAGCGGGTGTTACGACGGCGTCGTCTACGGCAGAGGCCACATTATCTCTGGCGTAGTGAGCGGGTGTGGCAACGGCGTCTATTACGGCACGGGCCACACCGTGTCTGGCGTAGTAAGCGGGTGCAGTAACGGCCTCAATGGTGGCGTGGTGTATCTGCATGGTGCTGTGTTCAGTAACAACACTCGTGACCTACTTCCCGCAGGCGGCTACTATCTCGGCTGGGCTGTACAGTTGAACAGTAGCACGCAAGTTGCCTCTTACAAACATGCGTCCATCGCTGTGCCGTCGAATCGCTATACATCTGTCTGTGTTGTGGATCTGGGAGGGACGAGCGGAGCATTGGGATTCTGGACACTGGGCGGATACTGCAAGAGCGCGGCGTACTCAGCGCCAATGCACGGCACACCGCCGGTCACGCCGCCAGCGCTCATCCACGAGATGCTGTTCGAGGATAACGACAGATGGAACTGGGTCGAGCTACCGATTCGGGCACTGGCGGGCAAGCCGGTGACAGTGACATTCTACGGCAAGCTCACGGGCGTGTCGTTGTGGACGGCACGCCCGACTATTGGCATCTATGACCCGAACGAGCCGTGGCAAGACGCAGCGGAGGCGCTGAACGTCTCGGCGCAGATGGCGAGCAACACGAACTGGCAGACGCTGACGGCTACGTACACGCCAGTATATGACCGGGAGCTGCGTCTGCGGGTACAGGGTATTGGCGGTAACGCGGGCGGGACGGGGACGGAGTATCTGTACTGGTTTATGGTAGTGTCGTCGGGCGGGGCAGGCGGAGCGCCGCATATCCTGCCGCGTCGGGCGAGTATCGGAGGCTAGCGCATGGCAGTCAAGACGGGCCAACTTGTAGCTGACCAATTCGAAGTCATATCCGCAACCGGCGCGCTGGTGAATGCGGATGCATTGCCAACAGGTACACTCATCGTGGCGGGTGCGAACAATGCGGCTGCGGTGACGATTACCAACATCGCCACGGGCGTCTACTCCTGGTCGGTGACGCTGCCTGCACTAACAGCGGGGCAGCTTGTCTCGTTGCGCATTGCCGCCACAGTTGACGGCGTGGCCACCGGCGGCACGGTCTGGCAGGAGACGGCAGACACGAAACTGACAAGTGACTTGCAGGACCCGACCGTGGCGGCAATTCAGAGCGGTCTGGCTACGGCGGCGGCGCTGGCTATTGCGGAGCTCAATATCGTAAATGACATACAGGGACCGGGCGGGCACTCCCTCACAGGCATCAGTGGCCAGATTGACGCCGTTCAAGCAGACTTAGACGACCCAGAGCAGTACATGGGCGCATCTAAGCCGCTGGAATAGGAGGCCAATGTCTTATCTTGGGGCGTACTCACAGGGGCGAGTTGTTTGGGTTCCCGCGATTGCCACCCATCCCCTGACGGGGCAGGAGTTTGACCCTACCTTCTGTGGTGGGTATTACCAGAGAATGACTGGCGCTCCTGGGGCAGGGACGGCCCTTGTGTTCAACCAGTTCAATACTGAGACCGGCGCCTGGTACGCGGTGATTGACACAGCCCCGTTGGCGCCTGGGATGTACCAGGTGCTCGTCGAGGCTACGGTTGCGGGGGTCGAGTCGAACGCCTGGCACGTTTTCGAGGTCATCCCGGCGGCAACGACATACAGTCCAACTTCTCCTGCTACAGGGGAATGCTTGACTGTGGAGGAGCTTCAGGCGCAGATTGACACAGGGGAATACAGCGCGTCTGTCATCCAGGGCGTCATTGACCGCATCGCCGGGAAGCTATATTCTAGACTTGGGCATACGTTTGGGCGGGCCTTCCGCTTGGCGCACGATATGTCTGCCGACGATGCGACATTTGAGGTCACGGCGGACGCGCTTGTCCTGACCCTGGTTGGCGGACTTCATGCTGGAGACCACACTTTTTCATTCACGGAATACCCTCAGACGGGGCAGCTTGTGGACGCAATTAACGCGGCAGCTATCGGGTTCACGGCAGAGTTGCTGGAGGTCATCCCGTATGAGCAGCCATCGGCTAACCTCCGGCTGTCGCATGGAAACGTATTTGGGATACGACATGCGCTCCAGTACGGCCAGTGGACTGAGTGCTTCAGCGGCAACAACGAGCATTGCCTGTTTACCTCTATGACCATCCGCACCACTGTGTCGGTCATCGAGGATGGCAGGGCCTTGTCTGCTGGGTCGGACTACTACATCAAAGACTCCTGGCTGGTACGGATGGGTTGCGTTGGTCACTGCTTCCAGGCTGGATATTGGTCTTGCTACGCGCCGTGCAACGTATGCGTGACGTATATCCCTCGCTGGTTTGGCCTATGCCCTGCTGCGTTCATCAACGCCCTGGTCTTGTTGGCGCAGTACGAGATTGAGGGAATGCTGGACGGGACATATCAGTCCGAGCGCATGGGGGACTACTCATACACCAAAGGCAAAGCGGCGGACGCCTGGCACATGGCGTTGTCTGGACTTGGGCCGTACTTCGTCAAGGTGGTGCTATGAGCTACAACTCTCTGCTGATTCACAGATGCACAGTGAGACGCTACACGGAGACGGGCACGGACTCGCACGGGCAGCCCGTCGTGACTTGGGATGACCTGGCTACAGGGGTCAGGTGCAGGCTCAACTGGCACGACCAGACCGAGCGCTTTTCCATTCCGGTGGCTAGCGTCAGGCGCTACAAGCTGTTTGTGCCAAGGGCGCAGGACGTTCGGCATGAGGATAGAATCTATAACATAACGTACTCCAACGGCACGGTATTTGAGCCAGGCCCGTTCAACGTGGCGGAGGTCAAAGATTTTTCCGACAGGCACAATCGTCACCACCTTGAGCTTAGCTTGGAGCGAGTTGGGGAGGCGGGCACATGAAGGTGACGTACAAGCTGTACCCCGCGCGCTTGAAGGTTCCTTTGATGGAATTGGCCGAGAGGGTCGTTGGGCGCATGGGGGACGCGATTATACAGACTGCCCAGCACTATGTAACACCTGGGGTCGGGCCTGGGCCGCATCCGCACAAGCACATTGACACCGGCTGGCTGATGGTAAACATCGTATGGCTGGAACAGATGCGCTGGCGTGGGGCTGTGCTCAACTCTGCAATTGGGAATACGAACGCTGCGCCTTATGGATTATTCTTGGAGGTCGGCTGGCATTCTAAGGCTGGCAACTTCTTTCGCTACCCGTGGCTGTGGCCTTCCGCGCTGCGAATCTGGAATTACGCGGACGCCTTCCTGTCGGAGGAACGCCTTGATTGACCCGGTGGCAGTCATCAGAACGCACCTTTTATCATTCATGGGGGCACAGGTGGGCACGCGGGTGTTTGGCCTGCAACTCCCCACCCAGGAGGTTGCGGCCATGCCGCGCAAGTGCGTTGTTCTTGTTGTGGATGGGATGCCTGCCGTGTCTCTGGTTCCGCGACTGGACATCAGGGCCACGTTTCACTGCTATGGCGCGTCTAATGTGGAGGCATACGAAGTGGCCAGGGCGCTTCACGACGGGCTGAAGCGAGGGGGTTCCGCTATGATAGGGGCAACTTTTTTCTATGCGGCAGATGTGATGGACTCAGGCTCCTTCGTTCTGGAGCCGGAGACCAAGTGGCCTCGCTTCGTCTGTCTGTACTCGTTTGTGTTCTCGGAGGCATGATGCAAGCGGCGCTACGATTGAACCGCAAGCACAGAATTGACATGGATGAGTGGCTCAGGAAACTGGGGCCCGCGAGGTTTGCCGTGGAACAGGCGGCACGCACCGTGTATTCCATAATGCTACACCATGTCCCGAAGGAGATGCGTACCCCCATGCTGGAGTTGGGGGCGTCTGACGGCAAGTACCTTCCCTTCCTACGCAGCGCCGGGGCGAGCGAGCTTTACGCAATCGAGCTGCTGCCTGAGTTGTGCGGGGACGGGGTGATGTGCTGCCCCGTCGAGCTGCTTGACAAGGTCATGCCGGAGGCCAGTGTAAATTGCGTCATCTCGATTCACACAATGGAGCATGTCTATGACTTGCCTGCGGCGTTGCGGCAGATTCAGAGGGTTCTCCGTCCAGGGGGATATGTCTGCCAGGCCACACCTGGCGTTCCCGACAAAGAACCCGCGCATCTTATCCAGCCTGGCGATTGGCTGCGACTCTGGGAGGAACGTGGCATGGAGGTAATTTTTCATTCATTGCAGACCGTTTTTGTGGCCACAGAGATTTTGGTCATGAGGGAGAGACGTGGCGAAGCCTAGCGAATACTACGACGAGGAATACTACGACACCAACCCTTTGAAGGGATATCCCGGCACGTATGACATGGGCTGCGCGCCCTGGGAGAGGCTTGCTCGCGCAATCACCTTGTCCTTTGGTCCGACCATAGGGGCCAGCAGCATCATGGACATCGGCTGTGGGCGAGGATTTACCTTGTGGTGGCTGAAGCAAAAGGGGTGGGAGGTTTGGGGGTGTGATTTTTCCGAATACGCGGTCAAAACGGCCCTGCTGCCCATCCACCGGCTCGACGTGGTCACGGACGTAATTGATGAGCAGGCTGACATCGTGATGTGCGTTGACGTTCTGGAGCACATAGACATGGAAGATTTGCCTGCGGCTTTGGCTAACATTCGCACGTCCATGCGTATGGCGGCAATCATCCAGACATTTATCCCTGGGGTTGACAAGAACGTCGTGGGGAAGCACGCGGATGACCACGTCACCATCATGGACAAGGACTCTTGGCAGCGATTGTTTGAGGCGAACGGGTTCCGCAGACATGCCCTTGAGCCGTACTACTTGTCCAACCTCGGCAGGTTAGGACACGGGCAACAACTGACGGAGATTTGGCGGCACAGCTCATTCGTCTTGGAGGTAGTATGAGAGAGTCGCACAGAAACCTGTCCAGCAACCTGCGGGTCGGGGCGCTTGGCGACGGGGCCTTCCTGGTATTTGGCGTTCCGCCGTGCGTTGCGTATTGCCAGGGCGGTCACGATGAGCGTCAGGTCGAGATGGTCTATGCGGAGGGTGCCTTGAGGGCTTACCTGGACAACCACTCTGGGCTGATACCCGTCCATTGTCTGGACGTCGGGGCGGCGGAGAACGCCGAGGCCCCCAAGCTGCGGCATGTATGGCGCACCCGGCACGTTGCGTGGTCTGCGATTGACGTGAAGGAGATGCCACAGAGCGACGTTTATGACGAGGTGATGCAATGCCTTATCTCGGACATGCCCTGGGGGCACTTTGATTTTATCCTCTGCGTGTCCACATTCGAGCATTGTGAGCAGGTTGGCGATAATTTTCACTCCGCGCTACGGGCGTTGCGCGGGTCACTATCCGACGCGGGGATTATTGTTCTGACTGTTCCCGTCGGATTCTCCACTGACTTTGCTGGCTGGCATCAGTTTGGCGTCTCCGAGTTCCGCAAGATGGCAGAGGAGGCCAAGTTGCAGATTGTAAACGAGCGCTTGTTTCGCTGGGACGGGCGGTGGTGGCGCAACGCGGCAGAGGACGAGGTCAAAGGCGCGCTGTATGCGACAACAAACAATGCGCGATATGCGGCTGCGGTTGGCGCATGGACACTGTGTCGCTGAGGTACATATGCTGGGGAATGACGCTTTTACTCTGCCTGGAGGCCGCCCTCCTTGGATTGACGCTCCTCTGGTTCGCGTACTACCGCAAGCAAGGGCCGCAGGAGCGCAAATCGGATACGGACGGGTCAAGGAGAGCATCTTCGACGCGCTGGACGCGGCGGGAGGGATAGAGTGGGTAGCCGAGACATCATTCGAGTACGACTATCGGTTGTACTTCGGCTGGCCTCGCTCCTGGATGCTGGGCAAAGGCGGGGTTTACGAGGATGCAATTATCCACACGATGTTTGAATCTGAGGCGGAGCCTGAGGGCTGGGTGGACGTTCTAAATCGTTTTGGCTTGATTTGGACGCCCTCCCAGTGGTGCAAGCTGCTTTTTGAGCAGTGGGGAGTCGAGCGGCCCATTATGGTCAGTGGATACGGGGTTGACGCGGAGAAGTTCCCGTACCTGGAGCGCAGGGCTGACTGCCCGTTCACCTTCCTGACACTCGGTCACGCATTGCACGGGCGCAAGGGGCAGATGGCAACACTGAAGGCATTCATGACCCTGAAGCGAAAAGGTGAGCTTGGGGACGCCCGCCTTCTGGTCAAGCTACAGCAGGGGTGCATCAAGAATATCCGCGCCCCCGACGTTTATTTTCATTTTGGCACTATGCCGCAGGACGAGTACGTGCAGCTTATGCAGCTTGCGGACATACTGATATATCCTCACGTTGGTGAGGGCTTTGGTCTTATCCCTCTGGAGTTTATGAGCACGGGAGGAACGGCCCTGGTAACGGACTACAGCGGAGTCCAGGAATATCTGAACGCCGACTGTATGACGGCGCTGCCCGTTGGCTGGGACGAATCCGTGCTTATGGAGCAAATGGTATGGGCATACAAAAATCGCGATGAGGTTCTCGCTAGAGGCCGCATGGCGGCGGAGTATGTCCGGAGGGAATGGACGTGGTTCCGAGCGGGCCTGCGGGCGCGCTGGGAGCTATATCGCAACTTAGGGAGGTAAAAGTGGCTGTTCTGACGAATATCCGCGCAGCGACGCCCCAAAACTTGTTCTTTCGGACGGGCACGCTGACGGTGAACGGGGTAAGCGTAGGCGCACTCCAGGGGAATATCGTATTTTCGGTTCGCAAGACCGACCACATTCCCACGCTTGCTGGAGCCGCTGGTGAAGTTACCGGGACACGGTTCCGGCTCCGCGAGGAAGCATTCCTCGCTGGTGAGGTTGTGGAGTGGACTCTACTGGCAATTGCTTATGCCATCAGTGGCATCAGCGTTTCCAGCAACGCGTCGAGCGAGGTGCTGGGTTCTAGCGACGACTCGTCCGACGTTGTCGGCTGCATTGGCGTGGATAACTACGTTGACGTGGTTTTCCAGGGCCAGCAGTGCGACGGTCACAATACAACTATCACTCTCAAGCGAGCCATCTTCGACGGCGACCTTGAGGTCACATGGGAAGACCAGGGGCACATGCACTTCGCTGTGGTGTTCAAGGCGACATATGACCCCGTTGACCCGGACATGAGGCCGTACGTAATCACGCACCGAACGGCCTGAGACGTGACAGGGAGGGCCTCGGCCCTCCCTGAAACCTAATTTTGGGATTAGAAACAGGAGGATACGGTGAAGACAATCAATCTGGATGAAATCAAGTCGAACATCGCCTTTCAGTTCGGGGGCAAGACATACGAGGTCAAGGACTTGGATGGCCGCAGTTGGCTGCGCTGGCGGGAGGCCATGCGTAGGCGCAACAGGCTCGAGCGCAAACAGACATCGCTTGAGGAGGCGTTGACGGCTGGTGACGAAAACGCCGATGGCGAGATTGCCAAAATCGAGGCGCAGATTAGCGAGTTGGACGCCTCCATGCTGGTGACGATTGTGCCTGGACTTACCCAAGACATCGTGCTGTCCATGTCCTTCTTGCAGAGGGGCAAAATCCTTCAGGCCATAACTGACTCGCACAAAGACCTTTTGTCTGAGGTCGAGTCGGGGGAAGCGACGAGCCAGGCATAGCACTAGAGGCGCGCTTATTGCGCTTCTACGGGCCGCTTGACCTGGCTGAGTACGGCGCGGCTGACACTATACTATTGCACGAAATGATGCACCGCTTGCAGGCCGAGGAGAGCCTCAGGACTTATGCGGCGGTTGCGGCGGCAATGGCTGGCGACAAGGGCTTCGTTCGCTCAATGCAGCAACAGGCGCGTGGTTACTGGGGCGAGAGAGCTGAAAAATTAGAGGCAAGACGGCAGGGTGTCGTGACTCAGTTCCACGCTATCTTGTCAAAGGGGAAACGTAGTGCCCATTGAGGTCGGTTCGGCCTATGTCAGCTTCGGAGCGGATTTATCCGATATTGACAGGGCCCTGTCACAACTAGACAGCAAGATGGCCCAGGCGATGGGGCGCGTTGGCGGCAGTGCCAACGAGATGGCTATCAAGACAGGGTTTGCGGTAGAGGCATTCCGCAAACTGTCTGAGGGCGTGCAAAGGGCCGTGTCGTCCGGCGTGCAGTTCTTGCAGCAAAGCGTTGCTGTCTCTGCCAGGGTCATGGAGATGGACTTTGTGCTGCAAAACCTGGGCAGTCGCTTTGGCTACTCCTCCGAGCAAATGGACTCCTACGTCAACGGCATCCGACAAATGGGTATTACACACAGAGGGGCCCAGGACGCCGTCTCCCAGCTAATGCGTTACGAGATTGACCTGGCAAAGGCGACGGACCTGGCGCGTGTAGCTCAGGACGCGGCGGTACTCACCATGCGTAACTCCTCAGAGGTGATGCAAGACCTGATATACGGTATTACCACTCAGAACAACCGCGTGCTGAGGACACAAGGCCTGATGGTGCAGACCTCTGAGGCTATGGACACATACGCCAAGAGCATTGACAAGACGACCAAGGAGCTATCTTCACAAGAACGGGTAGCGGCGATGGTCAACGCTGTCCTGGATGCCGGTAAAGGCATTTACGGCACATATGAGGCGGCCATGTCTTCTGCTGGCAAGCAGTCTCGTTCCCTGGAGCGCTTGCAAGAAGACCTGATGGAGCTTATCGGGAACAAGCTGTACCCTGCCTACGAGTCTGTGATTCAGATTAAGACGCAGTTCATCAAGGCCATGCTGGACGAGGCCAAGACGGGCGGCTCGCTTGCCAAGGCGCTTGAGAACATCGGCAAGGCGCTGAACGTGATTTTGCCCATATTGGCAAAAGTGGCCACTGAGGCCGTGTCGAAGCTGGTTCCGGCCTTTGCCAAGGTGGTTCTTGGCGTGTCCAAAATCATCGAGGCGTTCACGGGGCTGGAGCCCTGGGCGCAAAAGCTACTGCTGGTTTGGGTTGGGTTAATGGCGGCGATGCTGAAATATCAGACCTCCATCGCAGGGCTTGTGACCGGCAAAATCAAACTCGGCGCGGAGTTGGCGACTGTCGCCGCGAAGCTCATTGGCTTTGGCGTTGCTCTTGGGCCGGTAGTCATTGCTGTGACCGCCTTGGTTGCCGCAATCGGGCTTTTGTACGTCGGGTTCAAGAAGTTGCAAGAAGTGGACGCACGCAACAAGGCATCTTTCCAGGAAATGTCCCAACAGGCGCTTGAGACATCTTCCTCCTTCGAGGAGTACGAGAAGCGGGTGAAGGCGGCGGCTCAGGCCACTGGACAGATGACCCTGACCCAGAGCTACCAGATTAAGGAGTTCCAGAATCTCCGCGCGCAGTATCTCTCCCACACGTCTCAACTGAACATTGCTCAGAAGGGCGTGGAAAGGCTGACCGAGAAATACGGCCAGGCAGGGGCGGCAGCGCGCAAGTTCGGCGATGACCAGATGGACGTTACGGCAATTACCAGGGAGGTAGCGCATTCTGTCGAGGGTCTTGCCGAGTCCGTCTCTACCGTGTCCGCTGCCTTTGCCAAGGAATTCTCTGCGGCCTGGTCGGACGGCTGGAGCCAGGTACAAAGCGTCATGACTCGTCACTACAAGTCGCTGGCAGACAAGCAATCCTCGGCGCAACTGGCATCCATCCGCTCGTTTGCGGAATATAACGCCGAGCGCGAGGCGGCGTTAGCGGCAGGCGACGAGAAGCGGGTCGCTTCTCTGGACGCCTCATACCAGAAGCAGCAAATCTTGCGTGAGTTAGACGCCAAATTATCATTGATGCAAGAGCAGGCGAAATACAAGGCCGAGCTGGACGAGGCGACCAAAGCGTTTGGGCAGAAGATGGCTCTGTGGGTCATGGAAGCGGTCATGGAGCAGGAGATTGGCCAGGAGACAGCATCTAACATCCTGGCTGGCTTGCGAAACGCTCTTGGCGCGGAGGTCACAGCGCAAGCCGATGCCAGCCTGGCTATTCTGCGCATTGCTTCCGCAAAAGCCGACGGGGTGGCGGGGTTCGCTTCAGCGCAGATATCTTCCATCGAGGGCATCATACTGGCGTACAAGGCCGAGGCAGAGGCAGCGGCAATGGCGGCGGGGCAGGTCGGGCAGGTGGACTGGTCACGCCAGGAGGCGATGATACAAGGAGCCTACGGCAAAATCGCGGCTATCTCTGTGGAGGGCATGTCTGAGGTTGGACGGCAGACCGAGAGAAGGGCTGAAGAAGTCACTCTGGACATTGCCCAAACGCTGGAGAGCTTGTTCAACTCCATACAGAATATTCTAGAGACGTTGTCGTCCGAGCTTCCCTCGCTGCCGGAGGCGACTGTTGGCAGATGGTTGGATGAGCTGTATCGTATCGGGCAACAGGTGGGCCAGTGGATGACCAGCCCCGCCCAGCAGGGCCTTGGTGAGTGGACTCACTGGATGGCTACGGAGATGGGGCCCATCTTGAACGACTGGAACGGGGTCATGCAGACCATCAGTGGCCTGCTTGGCGTAAACAAGTCCATCGGTGAGACACTGGCCGCCGACACAGAGGTTGCTCGCCTTTCGGTTACACAAGCTCTGGACGGGATACTCCGCTATGCTGTGGAGGCCCGGAATTGGCTCCAGGTTAACGCGGCGCGTTTTGGCGACGTGACTGAGGCCCTCAAGGGGCAGAGGGTCAACCTGGAAAAGTTCGCCGAGGGCATGGGTTCTATCGGGTCGCTGATTGACCTCGCCCGCAGCATGTCCGAGGGGCTTAGCACTCGCCTTGTGCGCGCCAGGGTTGCCATCGGGGACGTTTTCAATCGCCTGAGAGACATAGCCCTCAGCAGCCTTGAGTGGCTTCGCGCAAACCGTTCGTCTCTGACCGAGATGATTCAATCCTTCGACAAGGACACGGTTGAATTGCTGAAAGACTGGAATACCGCGCTCGAACCCATCTCCAAGCTACTCAGCCTGGCGCAGGACACACTTGAATTGCTGAGCAAGCGGGCCAGTGACACGCGCTCCAGCGTCGCCAACTTCCTCGGCGCTTTGCTGCGAATCACCGAGGAAGGAGCCGCTTGGATTGCCGCTAACTGGCCGCAGATGCTACGCATGTGTTTTATGTACGAGGCTGACTTTACCGATACACTTGAGAGGTGGATTGCTGCGTTCTCCCCCGTCGTTGCTCTGCTGGCGCTCGCAAGGGATACCCTGGGCATACTCGCGAGTGAGGCAGAAACGGCAAAGACCACTCTGTCTGACGCCCTCAGTTCACTGCTTGACCTCACCAACGAAGCTTTCTGGTGGTTCGTTCGCAACACAGCTCACGTAATCGCGACTACCCAGCGCATCTCCTTTGCCTCGGTCTATTTTGAGGACTGGGCAAAAGAGCTTGGTGCATTGTCCGCCGTTTTGCGGGCCGGCGATGACATTGCCAAGTTGCTGGCTGACCAGGCAAGCTACTCGCGGGGGCAGATTGACATAGCCCTCGACCGCTTGCTTCTGATGACCACAGACATAGCGACTTACCTGGAGGGGTCGAGGGAGCTATCTACAATCACCGCCAGGCTGGCCGTATTTCGTGCGGAGCTGGAGGAGATGTACAGCGCGTTGGGGCCTCTGCCGCAATTCCTGGGGTTGGCGGCTGACCTGGTCTCCTTCGCTGGCGAGGGGGCTGGCAAGTTGCGCCTGGACTGGGATGAGTTCTCAGGCAATCTGCTGGCAACGCTTCATAACATCTTGGCCTTCCTTGACACATCCATCGCGGAGCTGGGCCACGTTACTGCTGGCATCTCGGTTCACGAGGATGCGCTCAAGAAGCTGGCAGAGGCGCTATCCCCGTTGAAGGACGCCCTCTCTGCTGCTGCTGACCTGATGGCGCTGGCGGCAAAGGAGGTCCCTGAAATTAGCATGGCGTTTGACCTGTTCGGGCTACGCCTGCTGACGCTGCTCAACTCGGCTATTGCGACTCTGGACATGGGGGCGGGGCTTTTGGCTGACGCAGCGGCTCGCCTTGCCGTTCACGGAGAGTTACTGGCTCAGATGTCCGAGTCTCTGTCTCCATTGGTGGACGCTCTTGACCTGGCGGGCAGGCTTTTCGACGCTTGCGCCAAAGAGGTCGAAGAAACACAGTTTGACGCAAGTAACTTTTTCATTCGGCTTGCCTTGCTGGTAACAGGGATAACGGCGTTCCTGACCACATATCAGTCACAAGTCCAGGCAGTCATCGCTGGGATAGCCCGCCACGCCAGTTTATTGCTAGACATGGCGGCGGGGTTTGACCTGCTCAGTAGGGCGGTCTCTGCTGGCGCCGGTTTGTTGCAGGCGGCGAGCGCCGAGCTTGAGGACGGGCACTTTGCCGTGGAAGACTTTTTCGGCAAGCTGGATGACTTCATTGGGGCTATCACTGGCTACCTGGACGTGAACTCCAGCAACGTATCTGCTTCACTTACCAGGCTGGACGTCCACTCGCGGCTCTTGGAGGACTTGGGGACAAAGCTACGGCCCCTCCAGGACGCCATCTCTGCCATGAGTGGGGTTCTGAATGCTGCGGCGACTGACGTGGCTACGGTTCAGAGCAGCGTCCGCTTGTTCTTTGACGGCGTTGTCGAGGTGATGAATCAGGTCTCTGCCTACCTGGACACATCGAGTTCAGCGGTTACCGACGCAATAAGCAAGCTACGCAGGCATGAGGGAACGCTGAAGGGCCTGGCCGAGGCCCTGGCTCCCCTTAAGGCAGCGTTTGATTTGATGCTGCCGATTCTGGACGCGGCCAGCAAAAAAGCAGAACAAGTCAACTATGCCGTGGCCTGGATTTTCGACGCCACAATGAAGGTGATGAATCAGGTAGGTGAATGGCTGACCAACCAGGGTGAGGGATTCAAAGCGGAGATGATTGCCTTCAAGGAGACGTTTGGGCCATCCCTTGACGCTTTCAAGGCGGCCATTCAGCCCATCGCTGAGTTGAGCAGGGCAATTGACGATGTCCTCAGCGCGGGGCAGGCGCTTAATCCTAGCCGGGTCAACCATATCTTCTTGGGCTTCATTAAGCCAACCCTGCTGGGACTCAAGGAGCAGTTGCAGTACATTAAGCCGCAAATGGAGGCGTGCCTGCCGCTAGCTGAGTCACTCGGTAAAATCATGCGCGACATCTTCGACGCCCTGGCGGTTTCGCTTCAGATAATTGCCTATGGGCAGAGGGAACAGGAGGGCTACGAAGAAGGAGCCTTATCTGAGGTTGCCAGGACAATTGAGACGGGCATTGCGGGGATACAGGCCCAGCTAGAGTCTCTGTACGCCTACCTTGCTGTGACTTACCGTGGGCAAATCGCCGGTCTGAGCTACCATGCGGAGGCGGAGGCGTGGGTCAAAACAATCGCCAGCGGCATAACGGCTGGCATCGGCAGCGTGCAAGCGGCGCTGGCTTCCCTATCCGAGCTGTTCCCGCACTCGCCTGCGAAGGTCGGCCCGTTGGCTCAGCCGCTGGACACTTCTATGGGGGCTGATTTTATCATTGGGATTGCCCAGGGCATACGTGGGGCTATCCCTTCTCTGGAGACGGCCTTGCAGCAGGTTCCGTCTGCGTTTGCCAGGGCCACGTCTGGTGAGGCAGCACTCACTTACATGAATCAGTCCATGCGACTGATGCTCGACTTTATTGCTCGTTGGCAGGACGCTTTCACGCACGCAACCGCCGCTCCTCTGCTCACGACTTCGGAGCGCATGGCTACGGTGGCAGCTCAGATTAAGGACGTGCTGGATATGTTCCAGGCCATCGCCGGATACCGCACCGGCGACCTTGGGCGGCAGATACGCAAGCTGGCTTCCGACGTGGAGTTGTTTGTGACCGTTTTCTCTGAGCTTGACTTGGTGGACACCCTTGGCCGCCTCAATCAACTGGAGGCAGTTACCCGCAAGCTCGGTCTGATATTCGAATACCTGGGGTCTTCCTTGGGTACGATGACTGCCTTGTCTGAGTATCAGCAGGTGAGTGCCGAGGCGGTGCGCGGGGCACAACAGTTCATCCTCGACCTGGCGGCCATCGGTGAGCAGATACGGGTTGCCAGCAGGCACTTGCAGATTTACGAATGGGATATGATGGTCGTTTGGGCGCAGGGACTCGGACGGGTCATGGACAGCGTTTCTAAGGCCGTAGTGGCTATAACGGCTCTGTCCGGCTATACTGGCCTTTCTAATGCCGTGGCGGTCACGGAGCGATTTGCTGCTGACCTGCACTCTGTCCTTGTGGCGTTGTGGGCCCTGTTCTCGGTTTGGAGAGAGGCCGACGTGATGACGGCGGCGAATTGGGCGGAGAGCACGGGGGCCATACTCGACTCCGTCTCGCGTGGATTTTCATTCTTGACCTCTTTGGCTGAGTTTCGGCCTCTGCCGGACATCGTTCAGAGGGCTGAGGCTTTTTGCCAGGACATCTCCGTTATCCTGGACGCGCTCTTGTCACTCGGAGAGCGTTATGCGGACATGGAGTTTGACACCGCTTGGGCGACTGCTGTAGGCGGGATGATTGGTTCTCTCCAGGGGAGCTTCGACTTCTTATCGAAGCTGGCGGTATTCTCGTTGACCGCCGCCGACCTGGTTGACAACGCTGATGCCCTGACGGACTCGCTGAGCCTGGTATTCCAGGCGCTTCGCGATGTCGGGGTTTCCCTCGGCACTGACGGGCTGGAGACTGCGCGCCTGTGGGCCGAGGGCGCTGGGGCAATGTTCAACGCGCTGTCTTCGGCTTTCAGTTTCCTGGAGGGCGTGTTTCTGTATATCGCGCGAGAGGATATGAGGGCCAGGGCGCACGCCTTTGCTCAGGACGTCGAGAGCATTATGGCTGGCCTCATGCAGGGGATTGACTCTACGTCTATTGGTCAGGAGGCCCTGGACGAGGCGGCTGATTGGTTCGTCACGGCTGGTCGGGTCGTCACGGCTTTACAGGGCGGGTTCGCCTTCCTGGAGAAGCTGACGGACTACTCCAGGGTGTCCAATATCGCAGATCGCATGGAAGCGTTTACAGCGGACGTCTCTGCTGCGCTCATGGGTCTTGTTTTTGGGCTGAGACTCACGTCGCAATTCCTGGGCACAGACCTCCTGGAGGCCGTGTCCGAATGGGCGAAACACGCCGGTGACGTTCTGAGCAACTTGACCAGGGCCTTTGACTTCCTCGGCTCCATAGCTGAGTACACGTCCGTCCGGGACTTGCCGAGCAAGATGGAGTCCTTTACGGCAGACGTCCGAACGGCGACGGAGATGTTGGTCGCTGGGCTGAAAAGCTCGCTTGGCGCTGAGCAGGTCAGGGCCACAGCGGAATGGAGTGACGCGGCTGGCAAGGTGTTCTCCAGCCTTCACGCTGGATTCAAGTTCATGGAGGCGCTGGCAGAATATGTGGCCGTGTCGGACTTGAGTGGAAAGGCGACGGCTTTCGCAGAAGATGCCTGGCAGGCAGTAGATATTCTTGCAGCCGCAAGCCTTGAGGTCAGCAAAGGGGCTGTGGAGTTTGCTACAGCGGCGGGGCAGGTGTTTTCGTCCCTTTCCTCCGCCTTTGACTTCTTGGACAGCATTCGCACGTATGTTTCCGTGTTGCGCCTCTCGGAGGTGGTGGGGGCCTTCGCGGCGGACGTGGGACTTGCCTACTCCGTTTTGCGTGAGCTTGGTGTACGCATGGCGTCCGAGTCTGACGAGATAGCCGCTGAGTGGGCCGGGTCGGCTGGGGCCGTGTTCAACGGCATACAGAGCGCGTTCTCCGCCCTGTCCGCCCTCTCCACGTATGTCACTTTCGACGTGGCGGCCAAACTGGGCCTGTTCACGTCCGACGTGGAAGTGGCGTTCACAGCCTTGCGGGAGGTTGGCCTGCGGTTGTGGTCTGAGTCTGACCAGACGGCTCGCAATTGGGCAGAAGGCGCGGGGGCCATCTTCAGCGGCATGAGGTCGGCTTTTGACTTCATGGCCAGCTTGTCTGTTTACGCAGGGACATCTGACCGCATCGGGCTTTTGTTGCGCGATGTAGAGGCGACGCTGCCGCACATTGTCGCCCTTGGGCTTCGGCTCGGCAGTGAGGGCCTTGCTGCTTCCAGGGAATGGGCTGAGGGCGCCGGGGCTATCTATAGCGCGCTTAGCTCTGCCTACTCGTTCATGTCTAGCCTGGCGACATACGTAACCCCCCTTGACTTGTCGGCTCGCATTGGGGCCTTTACCGGAGATGTCTTGGGGACGTTCCCCCACTTGAAGGCCCTGGGCGAGCTCTTTGGCACGGCGGGCTTGCAGGAGGCTCGCGGCTGGGCGGAAGGGGCTGGGGCGATTTTCAATGCCCTGTCTAGCGTGTTTCGCCTGATGTCCGGCCTGGCCGAGTACACGACGCCCGTGGGCCTCTCCGCGAAGATTGCCGCGTTCACGCAGGACATAGCCACTGTATATCCCTCGCTTAAGGCCCTCGGCTTGTCGTTTGGCGTTGACGGCCTGGAGGTTGCGCGGGGCTGGGCAGAGGGCGCCGGGGCTATCTTCTCCGCCCTTGGTTCTGTGTTCAACTATATGCAAGCGTTGGCAGGGTACACGACCCCCGCTGACTTATTGGCCCGCATAGGGAGGTTCTGTGAGGACGTTGCCGCGACTTATCCCTCCCTGCGTGACTTGGGCAGAAGGCTCGGCCTGGAGGGTATGGAAGTCGCGCGGGGTTGGGCGGAAGGCGCAGGGGCCATATTCAACTCGCTGAGTTCTGTCTTTGCCTACATGCGCTCCTTGGCAGAGTACGTCACTCCCAGTAATCTGCTGGCTCGTATCCAGGCGTTTACGATGGACGTGGCGGCCATTTATCCCCACCTGCGGGCGCTAGCGGCCTCTTTCGGGCTTGACGGAATTCAGGCAGCCAGGGAGTTCGCAGAGGGAGCAGGGGGCATATTCGGCAGTCTCCAGTCCGGGTTCAACTTCATGCGCGAGTTAGGCGCTTATCAGGGCCTTACTGATGCGGCGATAAGAGTGCAGACGCTCATTGGAGACATCCTCGCCATTCTGCCGATTGTTGTAGATGCCGGCACGCGCTTTGGCACTGAGGGCCTCAAGGCGGCGGGGGAATGGGCCGATGGGACTGGCAAGCTATTCAGCTCCCTGAATGCATCTTTTTCATTCTTGAAGGGGCTGGCTGCCTTCGAGTCTGTATCCGGGCTGGCTGACAAGGCAACTGTTTTTGTGGGGGACGTCCTGTCGGTATTGCCTGTACTCGTTCAGGCAGGCAAGCGATTCAATATGGAAGGAGTGGAAGCGGCGCGAACATGGGCGGAGGCAATCGGCTCCCTGATGAGCGCGCTCGGTTCATCCTTCTCTTTCCTGGCAAACCTTGGAGCGTACACTAAGCTGGCGAACGCGCAGCTACAAGCACAGCGATTCACCGAGGATACTGGCACTGTGCTACGGGTGCTGGTCTTGGGCCTGCGGGAGCTCCAGGAGTGGTTTGAGCGCGAGGGCATATCCGTAGCCGAGGGCTTCAACGAGACGGTTACCAGGGTACTGTCAATTGCGACAGGGTCCCTGAGGTTCCTGTCCGACCTGTCTGGGAAGGCACTTCATGTCAATCGTCACCAGATAGCCACCTTTGTGTCGGTTATGACCAAGCTGCTCATAGAGCTGAGTGGCGGGCTTAGAACGGCTATGGCGGCAGGGTTGACGCCCGAAGTCACGGAGGCGTTCTCCGGCATCGAACCTGCCTTTGGCGCGCTTGGCACAGTTCTGAACGTCGTGCGGGGGCTGGTGGGTCAAGCCATGCCTGACGCCAGCCAGTTGGATAAGCTATTTACGCTTGTCTCTTATACGATGGACAAGTTTATTGATTTGGACATCAGCACGGAGCAGGTCAGCCGCATGAGTACACTGGCTCCGGCCCTGGAGTCCATCAATCGCGTGCTGGACTCGTTCCTGAGTTTCTTTGACCGCTTTGCACTCGGGGCGCGACATGGCAATTTGCCGACTCAGAACACTATCAGGGCGGTGGTTGACCTGATTCGTTGGACAGTCACCAGCCTGATGACAGGGCCAACGGGTTTGGCCACCCTGTTTGAGGCCCACCCTGAGTGGGTAGAAGTCGGCGGTTGGTTAGAGGGCGTGACGGCTGCGCTATCTTCGCTGATGTTTGGCTTGCAGGACGCCCTGAGCGTCAGTGTGTTCCCCGACGCCCTCGGGGAGATACTCGGCATTATGGACGCCTTTGTTGCTCGACTGGGAGCCGTATCTCTGTTTGACATTGGCGCGTCAATCGTGAACAGCCTGGCGGCTGGGCTTCTGTCGGGGCTTGGCGTTCTGGAAGGAGCTATCGGAGCCATCAACGGTTCGCTCGCTGGTATAGTCGGGCCCTCGCTTATTCCGACGGAGGTTCCCGCTATGCAGGCGGGCGGCCTGGCGACGAAGAAGGGGCTTTACCTCCTGGCCGAGAAGGGGCCAGAGCTGGTTATTCCCGCAGGGGAAACGAGGGAGCTGCTTGGGCAGGGGGTTAGCACCAATGTCTATATCACGGGGCCGGTGTCTATCCGTTCTGACGCCGACATTGACGAGTTGGCGCGACAGATAAGCGAGCGGGTTGGGCGTGGCTACAGAAACGCCAGCCGGTACGGGGTGAGGACGCCGTGAATCTAATTCTGGAATTAGAATTGAGGGACGATGGGTAAGTTAGCCGTGCGGGTCGTTTGTGGTAGCCGCGAGGTTGACCTGGCTGACTGGGGTCTTTTCTACCCCCTGGAGGAGCCGGTATCTGATGACGGCGAGTTCGTCAAGCTCCGGCTATACGTCAAGGAGAACGCATCCCAGGCCGTTATCTCTGCACTCCATGAGCTGGGGCGCATGAATATGTCTGCCATAGATTATGAGAACGGCGTGGCTGGCTCCCAACCCGTCTTCCTGGGAGTGAAGGTCTGGGACGGGACGTCGCTGGATACCGCTTTTGGTCGCGGCTGGCTCTGGAAGCGATTGACCGGCTTCCATGAGACGGATGCGCCCGCCATCACCTACGAGATACCTGGGGCGGCGTATGACACCCTGGGCAGGCTTGCTGTAATCACTGAGCTGGCCGTCATCTGTCGGACTCGGCACAGGTTCGGGCAAAACGGGGAGCGCATTTTCTGCTGGGAGCCCATGTGGGACAGGTGGATTGGCGAAGCCGAGGGGGCCATAGAGCCTTACGGCAACGGATTTTCATTGGAGCACGGCTGTTACAACAAGTGCGTTAATTCTGACTTTGAATACGAGGCGGACAGGGATAATGGCTGGAGTCCGTCCAACCCTGCCCTGACCGTGGACGAGAACACAGACCCCACATACGTCCGGAACGGCTTTGCCAGCCTGCTCCTCACAGAGACGGGCGGTGCAGACAGGCGACTGACCCGTTCGGTGAACGTCGGCAACGTCAATAGCCACTCGGCGCAGGTTTGGCTCAGGCGGCCTGACGGTGCTCCAGTCACGGTAGCGGACGCTCGGCTATACTACAACGGCCCTTTGCCTACCTTCTATGAGGCTCTTGATGACGGCTGGTACAGGGCCTACTCACAAGGCTTTGCGGGCGTCAACGCGGCGGTGGAGTTTGGTTTGGAGGTCAAGGCTAACAGGGTTGTTTACGCCGACTGCTTCCAGTTGGAGGAGACCCCTCGTTGTACTGAGTACATTTACGGCGACCTTGGCCTCGGATTTTCATTCAGTGGGGCGGCGCACCTGAGCATGTCCGTTCGCGCCACGGGCACATATAGAGTACTCAACTCCAGGGGGCTAATCCCGCCAGCTATCGAGCGCACCGACACGACAATACTGGTTGTGTTTGACACGCTTCAGGCGCACGACGGATATTGGGACGACGGGAAAGTGTTTCAGAGCGACAGCATATCACTGGCATATGATCGCGTTAATACCCGCTTCACCATGACGGACGGGACGAACATAGCGAACAGCGCGGCGGTGACATTTGCCAAGGGGACTAGATTGTGGGCGTTCGCGCAATGGGCGTATGACGGCATTCGCTTCTGGATATACAGTAACTCCGGTGGGCTACTGACGCCCGTAGCGTTTGCGGCCTTTGCCTGCCCTGCCCTGAGTGCCAGTTTGTACATTGGCTGTTCTGCCTCTGGGGAACATTGCGGCCCCGTTCTCGACTGTAGGACATGGCACAGCATTCTGAGGGTCTCAGAGATGACGGACATTGTAATGGCTGGACTTGGGGCTGCCGAGTTGCCCTGGTCACGCATTAAGGGAAGCAGCAGTATTATTGCGAATGACCCTTCCGGGCGACAGAACGCGGCGGAGATTCAGAATGTACCTGGTGACTACCCTGCGGGGGTGAAGATTTTCATCCAAAACTACTTGGAAGGCTCGGAGCCGCGCCAGTTCTACTTCAGCTTGATTCGGCGCGGGGTTCCCAGGGATGATATACCCAGCAAGAGAGCACTGAAGGGCAACCACTCCCTGCATTGGTTTGAGGCCGAGGCTGGAGCGGCTACGTATGATGTAGACTCAGCCACACAGGTAGACGCTACTGCCTCTGGCGGGAATTGCGCGCGTACCACTCCCACCACGACAGCAAGTGTAAAACGGTATGACATCCCTCTTGCAGCGGAGCCGGAGGACTTGTGGCGCATCCTGGGCATTTGGAGGATAGCGGGAAGATTCAAGACAGGGGCGGCAGACAACTTCTATGTGCGATACAGGGTCGCTACGGGGGCGCATTATGGCCCGTTCACACCTGAGTTTTTGGTTGACGCCGACAGTGTTTGGCGAGTGCCGGAGCTGGAGCAGCAGGTTGTGGCTATACCCAGCCATTACGTTGACCCGTCTGACGCCCAGCAATACCGCCCTGGCGACTGGGACTCCTCTGTGGACGGAGTTTATTGCCGCCTGGAAGTTTGGATACGGGCGATTAGCACCGGCTCTCCTGTGGACATGGACGGGGTGGAGCTGCTGGCTAACGACATGGAGGGCCTGGTGGAAGTCCCTAACGAGGAAAGCCTGCCTTACCTGTCATTGCTGATGCTCGACTCCATCGAGTCAGGGCGATGCGGCAGCACGGTATATGACTATGACTGGGAGCGCCTCCTGTCAGGATGCGACTTTTACGGCTGGATACTGGCCCCTGTCCGCATTCCAGCGAAGCTCAATTTGATGTGGCGCAACTTTGGCACGGGTTATCCCTGGCGGAAAGGGGACTTTACCCGTGTTTGGCTTAAGTATCGGCCCCGATACAGGAGGCTTCGCTAATGCCACAGATACGGGTGTATGGCGAGGACGTTGACGGCTATATCGTGGGGAGCAACGCGGTGTATGCAACGGCTCGTTCTACATCCTCCGCATCATACGCGGCGGGCGCGGACATCCGCGTTGGGCAGGGGCATGAGGCAGGGACGTACCGTGTCCGGCGCGGCTTCTTGAGCATCCCTACCGCTGGCCTTAATCTCCCTGCCAGGGCCAGGATTGTGCGCGCCCGCCTCTGCGCTCGCGTTCAGGCCGACTCGTCCACCCAGGATTTTGTTGGCATGGTGTACCGCTGGGACTGGGCGGAGACATTAGCGGCAAATAGGGAGGCTAACTATGACGGCGCTTATGGCGGTGTTTACGAGGGCGCCCTTTTTGACACTGGCGACGGAAGGTTTGCCTTGGGACAGTGGTACGAGATGGATGTTGACCCTTCGAGGGTTAACTTGTCCGGCGACACGAAGTACACGCTTGTGTCTAACAGGGATGTCAACGCTGATGTTCCCGCTGACGCCACAACTGAGTGGGCGGCCATTTTTTCTACCGAAGGAGCTTCCCCTTATTTTTTGCTCATAGAGTGGCAGGAGCCCCGCACGTATGCGGTGTCGCATGCCCCGGCGCGAGTTTTGCCCTACATTTTCAATCGAGCAGGCGCGTTACTGGGCGACCCGCTTAGTTTGATTCAGCACGTCAAGGGGCTGCGGTTCAATGCGTCTATACCGGGCGGTTTTCGCGAAGCTCGCTTTTGGATACCGCAGCGCGTTCGCACGGAGTTATTTGCAAAGAGCGCCTATCGGCTGGAATTGCGTTGCGGTATGGGGCAGGCGTGGGCCGGAAGAATTGCCGACATAGCCCGTTCTACCAGCAGTGGCGGTATGGCTGAGTTAACAGCGTTTGGGGCTTGGGAGTCGCTCCAGCAACGCAGGGCCACGGTCACCGCTGCCCCAGGCGAGACCGGCGACGAGGTAGTGGAGCGAGTATTGCCGTTGAGCCCGTTAGTCAGCACGAACTGGCAAAACGTCTGGACTCCTGGATTTGACTTGGATGGCGGCGAGTGGGAGGACGAGACGCTACAGGCTATCCTGGAGGCCGTTGGCAAGGCGGGCGATTCTCAGTCACCGCCCCGACGGTTCTACTTGAATCTGTGGCATACAGTGGCCATGTTCTTGAACGGCGGTCAGACCGTACAGGTCAGTGCTGGGCCGGACGACGCGCACGACAGGTCAGACGGCGCTGACAGCTCCCACAATGCTGCCGTGGTGCGTATCGGGGCCTCGGATGTAAACTACTATCACGCGGGATGGATATTCCGCAACCTGACTATCCCGCGCTACGCCCGCATCCTGAGCGCGGTAATTACATTCAACAGCGCGGGCGACTTGGGTGCTGACGAGCCGGTCACAGGGTCGTTCTATGCCGAGCGCAGCGTGAATCCAGCTACATTTGCTGTGTCTTGGCCTTCTGCCAGGGTGAAGTCGCACGCTGCGGTTGCGTGGAGCCGCGTATGGCCTGCGGCTGGCCTGGTCAATTCCCCTGACCTCAGCCAGCTTCTACAGGAGCTTGTCAATATGCCTGCCTGGAGGTCGGGTTGTGACGCTGACATTATCTTTCGGAGTAATCCTAACGCTGGGTTCGACACACGCAAGCAAATTGAGGCATGGGATGACCCTGGGGTCTTACAGGCATCGTTGACTGTAACCTGGGGGCCGTCTGAGGGGCAGGTCATGGCCTTTATCTCCGAGTTCATTCCACGCCGGACGGCAACCCAGGAGTACGTTGACTACCTCGTCTCCATGAGCGACTTGGAAGGCGACTTTGGGCTGACTCAGAGCACCGAGGAGTTGGCTAACAGCGTGGTTGTAACTCACTCGGCTGGAGCGACTGCGGCAGCGGAGGACATGAGTTCCATAGAGCGTTACGACAGGCGGGAGGCGCGTATTGCGGCTGGCTCAGGGGTTTCAGCGGCGCAGGCGCAAAACATTCGCGACATGCACCTTGCCCGCCACAGCGAGCTGGCGTGGAAGGCGTCTGGTATCAAGGTGAGGAGGCTGCGTGACAGGCATGGCCACTCAGTCAACCTGGCGATGGTTCGTCCTGGCAGTGTTTTGCAGCTACAAGACTTCCCTACCTTCACGCCAGTAGAGGGGCGTTGCTTTTTCATCGTTTCTACAGAATATGACGCGGACTCCGGCGTGCTGACGCTTAACCCTGACCTCCCCCCGGACTCACTGGAAATAATCCTCACACGCCTGGGAGCATGATGACGCGCACAACGCAGCTCGACAGGATAGAGAAAAAAATCACTGAAATCAACGGCGACGTGAAGGTCTCCCACGGGGAGATTGCTTTGCTGAAGGCGTGCCAGCTCAGGCTGGAACGCGACCAGCAGGCCACGGACTCCGTCATGAAAGAGGTGCAGGCCAGCTTGCACCGGTTAGATAACTGTCTGGAAAGGCTCCAGGTTCATGTTGCTACCGGAAAGACGAATTGGGACAGGGTAGCCACCGTGACTATCGCGTTGTTGCAGGCAGTTATCTTGGCGAGGCTGCTGCAATGACCGTCATCATAGCAGGCATAGCTGACACGCACCCAAACTCCAGCGTCGGTTTGTGTCCGCCGGGCCAGGTTCGGCAAACCACAGAGGGTCCCAGTCCTGTCATTCTGTCCAGGGCACAGGAGGCTTTGTGGGAGGCATACTGTAGTTACTGGCGTGACATAGCCGCCCTGAAAAAGAAGCACGGGGCCACGGTTATCTGCGTGCTCAATGGGGATGGTGTTGACGACCCTGAGATGGCCCGCTATGGCAGGATTAGTGAATCCAGCGCCGACGCGGTGATTTATGCAGAAGCTTGCATGAAGCCCGCCGTTGAAGTAGCGGAGCAGATTTTCATTGTGAAGGGGTCTCGGTTCCACGTCGGCTACGCTGGCTCCAGCGAGGATTTACTGGCCAGGGTCATCGGGGCAGTTCCTGCCCCGGGTTCTCCTGCGTGGTGGTCGCTCAGACTGGAGGTTGAGGGAGTCAGGTTTCTTTTTGAGCATCATCCACCTGGTCGCGCCAGTATGCCTTGGACGTTACCGCAATTGCCTGCGCGTCTGTCAAAAATACTCTATGACTGGCACGCCGAGGAGGGCGTCGCCCCGCCCGACGTGGCTGTGTTCAGTCATCTTCACACACTGGGGGATAGCGGGCAGGTATCACGCCCCAGGGTTGTGCTGACCCCTGGTTGGCAGATGCGTAGCGAGTTTCTGTTCAAGCTGGGGGCTGCCTCACGGTTTACGCCTGTTGGCGGTATCTTTTTCATTGTGGACTCCGGCTCCTACGAGTTTGGTTGGAGGCGCTATCACTGGAGGAGGGACAATTGGGTGAGCATCAACTCGGAGCAACCGAAGACGACGTCATCGAGCAATACCGGACGGCACTTAGATATGGACCGGAGGTCAGGGGCGACGGGCTAACTATGACCGAGCTGGCTGAGGCTCTGGGGCTATGCTACGAGACGACCCGAAGGAAGGTAGACCGCGCCATCAGGGAGGGGCGCATGTACAGGCGGAAGATGTTTGTGTCTGGGCGCAGTGGGCAGCCCAGGATGACTTGGGTATATTTTGTGGGAAAGGAGAGAGATGACAGCGATTTGTCCGACACTGCTGAGACTGGCGAGTGAGGATATTGCCATTGCTGCGTTCGTGGGGGCCCTGTGGTCTTTTTTGGTCGAGGCCATCCCGGCGTTTCAGGCATTGTCTTTTGCTGCGAAGCGTTGGGTCGTCCTTGGGCTTTGCCTGGGAACGCCCCTGTTGGCCCTTGGCCTGAGCGCGTGGATGTGCGCAATTGCAATTGATGCCGCTGCGGTGGTTTGTTCCATTGCGGCGGGCTGTCTCGCGTTCACAGTGAGTCAAGTGGCGCACTTGCGGACGCGATAGCCGTATCCTCCGAGAGAGCGCGGGGCCTCACCAGCCCCGCGTTCGTTTTATTTCTAATCGTAAAATTAGAAAAATTGGCCGTCTATTTTCGCTAAAACGCTTGACAAAATAGGCAATATCTGCTATACTATAGTCAGGAGGAAGTGAGATGGCTAAGCTGACAAGGCACGCAAGGGAACGGATCGACGAGAGGCTCCCAAAGGCATTCGGCCTTTCAGTGGCAGACCTGGAGGCCCGGCTGGCGAAGGTTTGTGAGTCAGACGCCCAGGTCTGGATAGCCAGGCTTCCTCAAAAGGTCTGGGTTGGCGAAAGCAACGGCGACGGCCTCTGCGCGATAGTCAGGGGCGGGAATGTCACCACTGTTTTTCTCCGCAGAACTAGCCAGCCAACGAAGCTGATGCCCAGAGTGGTCTGGGCAAACTCTTAAGGAGGGGCGAGATGAACCACGAGGAATTGTCAGCACTGGAAGCATCACGAGTAATAGCAGCTAACCTCGCTCATGTGGATGAGCGCGTGCCAGCGCCGTGGGCTTGTCCCGTCTGCGGCGAGGACCGCATGGATTGGCTCGCCTGGGGTGACAGCGATGCTGTGCATTGTGAGTCATGTGACAGTGAATACGTTCCGCCCATGCTGGCGGGACAGGGAGCGGTGGTTATCGATGGAACTCAAGCCCATCCCACTGACTGACGCAGTGTGTACGCTCATTGAAACCGCGAACTACGACGGCTACCACGTCACACCATACCAAGCCGTCGAATGTCCGGTGTGCCACGCCGTGGCCGCCGCCGCAACTGTAGGAGGTCACATGGAAAGAACAGAGTTTCACAGGTGTCTCGGCAAGGCTATCAGTGCAACTCTTGCCGAATTCGGCTGGCAGAGTGAGGAGATAGCGCGCTGCACCGCTCTGCTTGCGGAGATGGAGGGCAGCGCACCAGCCGTGGCCATCGAGGTGTTCGAAGTGATTCGCGCCGCACTCGCAGAGTATCCACAATACCGCGTCCGCTGGTGGGACGACGAGGATTAGCACATCTACATGAGAGGAGGAGAGGTGAACGAGCGCATGATTCACCGTTACGAGGTGGCTCGGCCCTCGCTCTGGTGTCCCGCTTGCGGCGGTGACGGGGCCGTTGATTCTGCGGACTCTGCTCCATACGGGGACACAAGCGTTGATGTCGTCAACACGGGGGATTGCCCTTACTGCATCGGTAGGGGCTTTTGCCCCAGGTGCGGAACGGCCTTTCCCGTCAACGACTCTGGTTGCTTCGACCCATGCGAGGAGTGTGACTACGACCCGACTGACCCGAACAATCCCCCGCCGTTGTTGACTCGCGAGGAGTACGAGGGGGCTATCGCTGAACTCACGCGCATGAAGCAGGCGGCTGCTGAGTACATCGGCAAGGCCGAGGGCAAGATTCGCCCTACGCAATATGGGAAGTGGCGCTCAGGGCAATGGTTCCCCGATGCTGGCGAGTATCAGGATTGCTGCAACGACATACGCGGCCCCTCCAGGAGATGGCCCTACTCATACTTGAGGCACTGCTCAACGGTCAAGCACATCGCGGTCAAGTACGGCCTTGACGAAAGAGAGTTCAAGAAATTCCTGAAGGGCGAATTGGTGCGATTGGAGTTTGAGCAGTCATGCAAAAAGCTATGATTCGGGCATGGGATTATTACCGTAACTGCACGGATGGCAATCCCTCCGAGTTGTACCGTAAGTATATGCGTTATCACCTGGCTGTAATGTGCCGGATTGACCCTGACGAGTTTGAGCGCTTCATCGAGGAGCAAGGGCCGTTCCTTGAGTTATCGAGGGCGGGTAGAAAGCTGGAGGGGTGATGTATATCGTGTTCTATCCTGGACGTACGGCGGTCAGCACTGATGACCCCGTTGGCTTCATGGAGACACTTGCCGAGTGCAAGGACTGGCACGGGGAGACATGGGTACAGGACTCCGACGCCATTTTTCATTCTGAGCGAGAACGGGCTGAAATAGTGGCCGAGTTGCCTGCCACTTGCACTTGTGTTGCCTGGAGCAAATAATGATACAGTCATTTGACGAGGCGCTGATGAGAAGCTCAACGCCTGAGCAGAGACTTGAGTTTGCGTGGCACATGTACTGGCAACGGCGGGCGCATAAGGTGCCGACGACCACGTTCGGTCACTGGGATTCCAAAAGGATTTGGCACCCCGACGAGAGAGAGGTTCGCGATTGCTGCCGCGAAATATCCCCTCCGTCCCGTCGCTTTCCCTTCTCTTACCTGCGGCACTGTTGCACCATACGGCATATCGCTACTCTGTGGGAGATTGACGAGTCACAGGCCCGTAGAGCATTTCGGCAACGCTGGGCAATCGCACAACTGGAGGAGGCTGCCGAGAGCCTGGGGTCTGGGCGCGGGTTCCGAGAGTATGTCCCAGGCCAGCGCTATCAGGAGTGGACTGACAGGGGTGGCTTGACCTCGGCTCAGCACTACTATTGGGACATCGGGCGAGAACTGTGCGGGATTTTGCGGCGCTACGGGAACGGCTACTCCGAGATGAACGTCGTGGCGGCCCAACAAGCGCTACTGGCTGCAAAGTCTGACAACCCGCATCTCCACGAGCTCCTTCGCAGGCTCGGTATCTTGGTCACGAAGGTCTTGGAGACTTGACAAACTAGGCAATATACGCTACACTATAGTCAGGAGGTACTATGCCAAAAGGTGCAACACAGAAGGGGCTTGAACGCAGGCGCCGCATTGCGACGTACGTGGCGGCGTACACAGGCTCGCGTGGTTACGGCCCTACCCTGGTCGAGGTCGCGAAGGCTATTGGCCTCAGCAACACGGCCACGCGGTTCCACATCGAGCGTATGGTTGCTGAGGGCGAGCTTCGCAGGGCGGCAGGCCACAGGACTATCTCACTGCCATGAACGGACTAGCCGAACTTTATCATTCTCTGTTTGGTGACGCTGATGTCTCCCTTGCTCCGTCCCTCGGAGCGTTCATGGACACGCCTGAGGCGCGGCAATTCATGCGGGACACAGGCGTCCCTGCTGACAAACTTGAGTCCTTGCTACGCCTTATCCCGACAGCGACGAGGCGAGACATGGCCACGGCGGATGCGGCCCTGCTTGTCCAGAAGATGGTGGCGCTGTGGGACGTGTACTCGCCTGACGAGCAGGCCGCTATCATGCGGCTAGTCAAGGGATACACAGAGCGTATCTTTCTGACCGAGCTGAGAGGGCACGGACTCACTACGTTTTACAGCCCCGGGCTACTCGAAGCCATCGAGTATGCCGGGGCGCTATCGTTTCTGCTTGGCTGGGTTACAGCCATTAACATTTCAAAGGAGGGTAACGATGAACGAGGCGAAAGTGAGCCTGACCGTGAAGGTGCGCACAGCGGCGGGATATGACCTGCTGCTGACGCTGCGCGAGGATGTTACCGAAGACGAAGCGTCTGCCCTGCTCAACAGGTGGACTGCACTGGAAAAAAAGCTGGTCGAGAGACGTTGGCTCCCTGGCGACAAGGCTGCAAACAAGGCTGGCAACAGCGACGTGCCTGATACCGTCATCTGCGAGACGCATCAAGTGCCGATGAAGCTCAAGTCGGGGCCCAACGGTCAGTGGTACAGCCACCGCACAGATGAGGGGACGTGGTGTCACGGCTCCAAGGAGCAGAGCAAGAGGCTGAAGGCATCTTTGACAAAATAGCGTTTATATGCTATACTATAGGTCAAAGAGGGAGGGTAAGATGGCAGCAGAGGTCGCGACTCGGATTCAGGAATTGGAGAAGTATGTGAGCTTCACCGACAAAGGGCTTGAGCTTGCCGACGACACGCCGTATGCTGTCTGGGAACGCATTGGCGGCGTTCTCCAGGAGCAAAAGCAACTCATGGATGTTTACTTGGGTGACTGGCTCAATTTTGGCGAGCGCCGCTGGGGTCAGAGGTACACTCAGGCGGTCAAGGTCACTGGGCTGGGGGTGGGTACACTGATGAACACTGCTTCCATCGCCCGCCGGATGGAGCCCGAGGCCCGCATTCTTGGCGATGGTGTTACGTTTTCTCACTGGGCCCCGGTCGCCAAGCTGGACGGCCCCGACGTGAAGAAGGACTGGTTGCTCAAGGCTCAGCAGGGTGGCTGGAGCTGCCAGCGCCTTCGCAGGGAGATTGACCTTGCCAGCGGGGTGCAGAAGGTTTACGCAGACCCATACACTGGGGAGGGAACGGTTACTTTCGAGACGCTCCCTGACGGCAGTGAGCGTGTCATCATTGTCATCAAGGCGTCGTCTGAGCAGGGTTACTTGCCTGACGACGGGGCTGACGTCAAGTTCCGCATTGTGCCGGTGCTGCCATGAGCAAATACAATTGCCTGGGGCCGCAGAATAGCCTGCGGCCCCGCCTCATTTGGCTCAAGGTCGGCGATACCTGGATTATGAAGCGGTCGTCGGCCAGGGAGATGTACTGCGACGGATGCAAGGCAAAGCATCAGCGAAAGGGCTGCCTGTTCTATGTGGAGCGGGCTGAGGAATGAACGCCCTTGTAGTGCCCTATCGCTTCTTGAGCGAGACGGGCGACTTAGTTGCCGCTGCGTTGCTTTCGTACATCATTGTTTTGGACGGCGATTGCCCAGGTCGCAAGGTTATGGCCGACGACTTGGGTATTAGCCTGTCCTCGCTGGACAGGGCCAGGAAACAACTTGAAGACATGGGCCTGGCGACGTTTACTATCCGTCACAACGGAGTTGCGCCGATTCTGTGCGGGGAGGCCCGCCAGGATATTTGCGATTGGTTTGTTTCTAATTTTGGAATTAGAAACGCGGAATGTCCCACAGAGGACACCGCACTTGGCTCCCACGCCCCTGAGGAAGCTCGGGTTGGCGTGCAGGATACCTGCCTTGCTGAAGAGGCTAGCGCAGGGGTGGGCCCTGGGGGCGACGCCCTGGTTACTTTCGCAAATGAGTGCAACGCTTCTCTCCCACAACACCGTGAGAGAGTAGAGCAGGAGAGTACTTTCCCACAATATTGTGAGAGAGTAGAATCGGCGAGTACTTCGTCAAAACGGCGAAATACTCCGGTGAGTACTTCGTCAAATAAGCGAAATACTCAGAGCCTTAAGCCTAAGAGCCTTAAGCCTGGCTTAGAAGATAGCTCGCCTTCTCCTACGGAGAAGGCCCCTGCGGGTTCTCTTTTCGTTAAGGCCTGTGAAGTCTGTGGGTATGACATGGCGACTCTGACCAAGCGTCAGCGGCAGATGCTCAACTCTCTGGTCGGCTTTTTGGTGAAGCAGGGAGAGTCTCCCGAATCACTGGCGCGCTTCGCTATCTGGTGGAGGCGTTACGACTGGAGAGGCAAGCAGGGAAGCCGCCCGCACCCTGGGCAGATTCGTGCGGAGTGGGCCTCTTTTTCATTCCACGAGGCTCCTCGGATAGATGCCGAGACGATACAAAAAATCAGGGGGGTAACATGATATGCGCGTTGTGCCACATGGACACGGGCGCGCCTGGCTGGTTGCGGCGCGACGATATATCGCCTGGGCAGCAGGGGTTCGGGCAATGGGGGGTGCATTACATACAGTGCACTCACAACTCCGAGCTTGTTACCGCCCAGTTTGTCATGCGCAGCAACCTGCGCGGCAGCGACCTGGGGCTAAGCGTTTCAGGCATACTTGACATCCCCGGCAGGGATGGGCTGTTTGACTACCTGGCCCTGATGCTTGGGCGCAAGGCAGGCGTCTTTGGGGTACAGGGAGGTTTTGGATGTGGCAAGACACACATCCTCAAAACAGTGGTTGCCGAGATGGTTCGCGCTAGAACCCCGGCCATGTACCAGAACTTGCCTGACCTTCTCGGCAGGTTTCGCGAGGCGTATAATCCTGAGCGACCCAGGCCCGTCCGCGAGTTTTTTGACCAGACGCTCGACGTGCCCGTGCTGGCTCTTGACGAGATAGACAAGGCCCGGCTGACTGACTGGGCCCGCGAGACCGTGTTCAGGGTTGTGGACTTTCGCTACACTCACAGAGACAGGTTGCTCACCGTAGCCGCTTGGAACGATGACGCGGGCGTGGAGGGCTACCTGCTGAGCAGGTTTGGCAGAAACACGATGAGGATAACAGGCGGGGACATCCGCCCGTACATAGCTGAGGAGGACGAATGAAGGCATGGGGTGATACTGCCCTGGATCTGCTGGAAACTTGGGGGCAGGCGGGCAGGCAACTGAACGCCAGGGCCAAAGCCAGTGGCAGGGACTCTGCTGAATACCAGGAGGCTGTGGCTGCGTTTGTCAGGGCGACGGCGGACTTGCAGCGATTCACTGAGGAGTACCTCAATTCTAATGATGGAGTTAGAATCTTTGCGAAAAATCAGTCAAAACGCTTGACAAAATAGGCAGTATATGCTATACTATAGGGGAGGTGGTTAAGCCACCATCCTAGTCGAGGAGGGGTAACGTGTCACTTTTGGAGACTGGTTCTTCTAACAGGCAGGGTCAGGTCCTGGCGGCCTGCATAGCCATTACGTTGCAGGCAAACCGGCCCGCTATTTTGTGGGGCGACTCCGGCGAAGGCAAGTCGTCCATGGTCAAGAACGTCGCCTTGCAGATGGGATATTACGCTCAGGTGTTCATCCCTTCCCGGCACGACCCTTGCGACCTGTCTCTGCCGGTTCCGGTGGACGGCTACGTCCACTCGATGCCGAGCTACCTCGGCAAACAACTCGCTGAGCACAACCCGTCTGTTATCGTTCTAGACGAACTGACCTGCGCCCGGCCCGCCATGCAAGCCCCTATGATGGCGCTGCTTCAGGACCGGGAACTTGGCGACTACGTTCTCCCTGAGCACGTGCGCCGGTTCGCAATCGCGAATCCCCCCGAAATTGCCACCGATGGCTACGACTTGGCTGCCCCGGTCGCAAACCGGCTTGTGCACCTCGAATTCGCCACGTCTCATGACGATTGGCGCGAAGGGTGTCTTACGGGCATTTGGCAGAAGCCTTCTGAGCTACCCAAGCTGTCCGCTAACTGGACTGACCACATCTCTGCCGCGACGGCCCTGGTCATCTCGTTTCTGGACGCTCGCCGCGAGTTGGTCAGGCAGAGACCTGAAGACCCCGCCAAGGCTGGGAAGGCGTGGCCGTCCCGCAGGTCATGGAGCAACGCAATGGAACTGGCTGGCGCGGTGGCGTCTCTTGGCTGGGAACTTGGCTCCGACGTCGGCATTAACCTGCTGGCCGGCTGCGTTGGTCAGGGGCCAGCGCTTGAGCTGGCTCAGTTCGTGGAGCGTCTTGACCTGCCCACCCCAGAAGAGTTGCTGAAGAAGCCCAGCCTGATTGAGGCGGAGACGGCCGGCGACAGGGTTCACGCAATGCTCAGCGGTCTGGTAGCCTACGTCTTGGACGGTCACCAGGACGATTGGCTGAAGGCGTTCAAGGTGATGAGCCACGCGGCAAAAATCGGCCACGCGGACTTAGCAGCAGCCAATTGCAGCGTCTTGGTTAGGAACAAGCCCTCCGACGTCACCAACATCCCGTTGGCAGACATCGCCCCACTGCGGATGATTTTCGAAGCCGCTGGACTTGGGAGGTAGCATGGCTAAGAAAGATGACTACAAGGTGTTCAAGTTGCTCCCGCGCGCTGGGGAGTTTCCACTCCTGCTCAAGCGTGACTACGCGATGGCCTGCTCATACATTGACAGCGGCGGCGTGCTGGCGACATCCGACGCCAGGGTGCTTCGCCACGATGACCGCGTGGTCATCCTGGTCACGGCGAGCAGGGAGCACTCGGACAGCCCGGTACGTGGTTACCACTATTGGTTGCAGTACGCTACCCGTCATCGGAGTTGGGTGTCGAAAAATCGTAACTTTCACCTGGTTCGCGAGGCGTGGGACAGCGCGGTGACCCTGGTTGGACTGGCGAGCCTGGGATGGGGCCTGTCTTGACAAAATGGCGACTTTATGCTATACTTGTATCAAGGAGGGGAGATGATACCACCGAATTTGCAGGCAGCAAGGCTCAGGCAGGCGGCGAGAACGAGGTACTACGGCTCCTACATTTGGGCGCTGAACATGAAGCCCACAACCAAATCGCCTTTCATTATGAGCGTGAGTCAAGGGCTTGACCTCTACTTCCGGCCCGACTTGGTGGCAGCCCAGCCGGTGGACTCACTGGCGACCATCGTACTCCACGAAGTCTATCATTTGATTCTCCGCCATTTTCAGCGCGGGGAGGGCAAGGAACTTGAGCCCTGGCGGCTGGCCGTTGACATGGAAGTCAACTCCCGTCTCCGGCGGGAAGGCTACTCCTTGCCCACCGTTCAAGGCTGCGCGCCGGTGACCGCAACCGCATACGGCTTCCCAGAGAACATGACCGCTGAGGAATACTACCGGCTCCTGACGTTCATGGCCGAAACACCAGACGACCCCAACGGGGGATTTGGAGGCGGCGGCGACTCTGGTGAAGGGGATGGCGAGGACTTTGGCAAAAGTGGAGGTGACAAGGGTTCCAGTGAAGGCGGCGAAGGTTCCGGTGATGACGAGGGTTCCGGTGCTGGCGACGAGGACTCTGACGGCGAGGATTCCGATGGTGACTCTGGCGATGGCTCCGGTGACGAGGACTCTGATAGTGACTCTGGTGGCGGCCAAGGCCCCGATGACTCTGACGAGAGCTCCGGCAATGCCCCCGGCGACGGCCCTGATGACGGGGACGGCAAACCTAATGACGGAATTAGAAACGGGCACGCCGGTTCCCCGCAGGACTTTTCAGGCTCCTGCGCTGACGGCGTGCGAAAGCCCTGGGAGGGCGAGGGCGTCGGGCGTGGCCGCGAGCAAATAATCCACCAGAAATGCTTGCAGGACATTGCCAGCTCCCCTGGTGTCGCCCCCGGTGATTTGGTCAAAATGGCGCAAGACTTTCTCAGCAACAAGACGCCTTGGCCGCAAATGCTCCGCAGTATTCTGAGAAACATCATCGCTACGAGGCCAGGCGACGACATGACCACCTACTCCAGGTTGTCTCGCAGGGGCGGGGCCGTGAAGCACCGGCTGCCAGGGCGGGTGACGCCTGAGCTGAACATCGCAGTCATCCTGGATAGCTCCGGCAGCATGAGCGAGGACATGACTGACCTTGCCTTGGGCGAGGTTGACGCGGTGGCTAAGGGGATGGGCTATCCGGTCAGGGTTGTCACCGGCGATACCGAGGCTCACTGGAACAAGCGCGTCACCCGCGCTCGGCAGGTCAAGGTCATTGGGGGCGGCGGCACTAACATGGGCCGCCTGATTGAGGAGTTGGACAAAGGAGGTGGGTTGTCCGTTATAATCGTGTTGACCGACTGCGAGACGCCGTGGTGTGACAGGCCACGTACTCCAGTCATCGTTGTGCCCATCTCGGCACACGGATATTCCCGCAAACGCATTCCAGAGTGGGCGCGGGTAATCGACACCAGGGAGGATAGATGAATCGAAGGTTATTCACCAGCTTGCTTGCGACTTTGGTTTTCTTGGCCGCTGCCGCAAGCACATACGCGCAGGGTCCCATCCCTGCGCCCGGAAATTGGGCGGACTTTGTGCACACCGGCTCGCAGGTGACAGTGCAGGGCTATGGGATTGACCCCTACACCCAGGTGCTGCACTGGAGCGACGCCACTAACGCCAGCGGCTGGGCCTACCGCTCGGCTTCCGGCTGGGCGTTCGGAATCAGTGACGACGTTCCCCGCTGGATGACGCCCGTTATTGTGGCTCGCAACATCTCCACCACATACGTGCCTTTGTGGGGCACGTTCATGTACACCCAGCCGTGGGCCAGTTATCAGTATTATCGCAGTCCTGGGTACTACACAGCAGGACGGGTGAACTGATGAAGCGCCGCAAGATTGGACCCGGAGTGTATGCAGTTGGCCCGCTTGGTGAAATTGAGATGGACGAGTGGGTAATCCGGCACAGGCGCAGTCGGGGCCTGCTAACACCACCCGCGCCGAATCACATCACTAAGCCTGCTGCTTTATTCGCGACGCCCTCGTATGAGTCCTGTTCTGGCGGTGAGGCGGCAGGATGAGATGCCCTAAGTGCGGTGGCCGAAACACGCGGTTTGAGCACGGCCAATGGCTGTGCGACGACTGCGGATTTGTGTGGGGCGTGAGATGACCATGCCTGCCGTCTCGCCCCGTGATGTCTCCGCCGCCCGTGGTGGCAATGAGTCGCGGAGAGCTGGCCGTCGCGGATAGCGCCGCGATAAACGGCGGGACAGCAGGACGGCACACTCGGTCATGGGTGGGTAAGCCGCAAGGCGATAACCGGCGGGATCGTGGCCCGCGCCGAGTGTGCCAACACCTTAACGATAGGCAGGCACATGCAGAACGTGAGGAGGAGAGAATGGACGTCATCATTTGTTTCGTAGACGGTACTCTGGGAGAGTACAAGGGCGTCAAACAAGAACATTATGATGGCGGTGTCTATCAGTTAGTCGGGGAAGACGGCGCTGTCTTGCTCTTCCCTTTGCAAAACATCAAGATTATCAAAGTTACCCAACCACATCGGACGACCGAGATGGCTGGTCCTCGGCTGGACGATGCTATGTGTAGCTACGCCACATGATGGCGGCCACGGCCTTGCTTGTGACGGAATTGTAAGCCTCCGGCGAACACGAGCAGAACGAGGGAACACGACGGGTTGGTGGCACCTGCCCGTCTCCGTGGGCGGCGTGGTGGGAACACGCGGCCAGCTTGCGCAGCTGACGCCGGGCGCTCTGAGAGCGATGCGCATTCTCTCAGACCAGACGCCAGACCAGGTTCGAATCCTGGCCCGCGGTATAGCCGAAGACTGTGGACAATGGCACTTCGGCAATCAATTGATGACACGGCGGCAATCGGGGTCATGTGGTGTTTGGCTGAAGACAACTGGACAATGCACGTGGGCGGCTGCTTGAGCCGCCGCAGGTGGCCGCCCACAAAACTACGGAGGCATCCGGAAATTCCGGATAACTTGATTGATAGGAGGGAGAGATGGGACTGTACAATCTGATCTTTGGTAAGAATCCGGACACGAATAGCATTCTAGACGCACTCGGATTAAAGCAGGGAGACTTTGGCAGGTTCCGCGACTGCTACGTCACAGAGAACACTATCGCCGTCTACACCCGCGTCGGCGGCGGCAACCGTGACGACTACGAGGAGGTGTTCGAGCGGATGCGCCAACACCCCAACTATCTGCGGAACGCCGATGACGACCTACGCGACGTGGAGCAGGCGCATACATGGTGGCCCTGCTATGAGCCGAAAACCACAGAGGGTGAGTCCCGCCAACTCGCATCAATCCGCCTGGGGTGCGAACCTAATCAAGTTGAAGTCAAATGCACCGGCGGCTGTGTACTGACAAGGCGTAAGAAGGAGAAGCAAGATGCCGAAGATCATTGAACTTCCAAGTTGTCAGTATCCAGTCCCAGATCCTTGGTTTCAGGAAAGAGACTGTGGACTGGACATTAGGTATCGCATCGAGTGGGAAGACGGAACGGTCTGGTATGTCTGCGAGGATCACATGTATATCATCGCAGACGCAGCGGATAACCTGAAGGAGACGAACGGTGTCACAACTGACACCCGGCCAGAGCTTTGAGGAATACCAGGAGGAACTACGCCAACGCGGTCTAACATTCGAGCGGTCCACCTGGCCGCACGGATGTCTGACCGTATTGCTGGCCGTTGCGTTGTTGTTGGCAATCGTGCTGTAGGGAGGAGCCATGCGGCGCAAGAGGGGATATCCGTGGCCGCCCACATTGTTGGAGGAGGAGAGAGGAGAGATGAGCAACATGGGACATTGCAGGTTCCGCAACACGCAAAATGGAGGGAGGTATGAGGATATTCGTGGTAATGATAGACGATGGTGACCATCCGTGGCCCCTTGCCGCGTTCAGCACCGAGGAACTCGCAAACACCGTCGCCGAGTCCTGTAATGGCTATGTAGAAGACTGGCCCGTTGACCAGGGCGAGTGGCTGCGAGGACTTAGGCCGTACGTCGTTCGCTACATAGAGCGTCCAGACGGGCCTCCGTTCGAGCAGGCGCAAATAGGGGTGCTCGCAGGAATGGGGCTGCGGATATACGAGGGCACTCACTCGTCCGTTGAGGGTGCGGTTTGGGCCGAGAACGAAAGACAGGCTATTGAACTTGCCAGGAAAGCGGCAGAGGAGGCACGATGGGGAAGTTGATTGGCGGTTTGTTTGTCGGTGCGCTGGTTATTTTCATTGCGATGATGGCCCTGGCTACACTGGCTGTCGGCGACGCCTCTCCGCTTGCCCAGGGCAGCCAATACAGGACTGTCCAGCAAGACGTGGAGGTTTACGAGGTTGACGGCTACGGCAACGTTCTGAGGCCGCTGCGTTTGTTTTGGCTACACAAAGGCGACACGGTCACAATTATCATTGCGGGGGCTTCTTGCATCATCCAGGATGAGCAGGGCCGCAGGGCTATAGTGCCGCACGGGCTGATTGGATTCTAGGATGCGGCGCAAGCGTGGCTACCCATGGCCGCCCAAGCGCACGGCCTTACTGCGGACTGGAAATTGCGGATACGTTCGGGACACACCCGAGGCCAGGAGATACATGAGATACCGCGAGTCAATTCTGGAGCTGTGCAACTTTATCGCTCGCTTGACCGCTTTTCTCACTGGACTCGGACAGGCCCTCGCGTCTGTTGACTGGCAGTCCCTAATTTTGGAATTAGAAAAGGCAAAGAATGGAGATACTGGAGCTTCAGCAGGCAGCGCGGGCGATAGCGATTGAGGCGGGCATTCCTGTCGTTCTGTGTTTGATTCACTGGCGAAAGGTGAAGTGATGGGATGGATGCACATCATGACAACAATTCATAAGGGCCAGTGGCGTGGCAGTACTGACGTGTATCTGCCGCATGTCACAGCGGACGAACGCAAGCGCGAGCAGGCGCGCCGTGCTCGTTACAGCAACGGCGATACCTGTGCCGTCTGTGGCAAGGCAGTCACCAACGGCAAGACGCGCTGCATATCATGTGCGCAGCGTGGACGCAAGCGGACGGCACAGGTGAGTCCGGTGTATCCGCCGCAGTATCATGCCGGTCTATACGCTGCGCCGTTGACTGAGTCATTCCGGCGCGCACTAGGCATACCGGCGCAGGTGTGCTCGTTGTGGGGCACAACTGACTGCCACGTGTGCAATGACGACATACCGGCAGCGTGTGACGGCGAGTGTGCAAGTTGTCAGTGTCATGATGAATGTCCGTGTTGGAAGGGGGAATGATGGAACTGTACAAGCAAGTCGTTGTGTGGCTGCTGTGCGCCATTTGACAATGTGCGGTTTATGTGGTATGATACCGCTGTCTGGGATGGCGACCTGGACGGATAGCACAAGAGGGGAACAGCAGCACGGTTCTGTACTGAACCCTGCTCGGTGGCACATCATAGCGTTAGCCAACGCAAATGCTGTTCCCCTGAGCGCCACTGAGTAGGGTTGAGTCCAGAACCGTTTTGCTTTGGGGGAACCGTGAGAGCCAATCGCTCTACACAAGCCGGAGTCTGTGTACTATCCAACGCTGAAGTGATCCAGCAAGGGCGCGAACTGGCCCGCTGTCTCTGGAACTACATGAGACATTGCCTGGTCGGTAATTCTTTCTACCTGGCCCGCATCCGTGGCGATATTCCCAGGCGCGGATCCCTCGGCTCTTATCCCGGCAAGTTCACCATACAAAAAGGCCTGCAAGACTATCCAGCCTACCGAGACCTGGCCGACCGATGCGCATCGTACACGGTAGCAGATTTTGATATTGCCATGCGTTCCTGGTTTTCCAACCTCCGCTCCAATCCACGCGCCAGGCCTCCGCGCCGTTGCGAAGAACCAAGAACCCTGACCTTCGAGGTGGGCCGCAATGCCAAGCATCTGCTCGACAAGACATTCCGCCTGACCGTGCTAGGTGGGCACATTGCAGAACGCCATGCGTTCATCCGGCTTATCCTGCCAGATGGCGTCAAGACTTCAGACATCAAGCTGATCCGCATCAAACCAGACGGCTCTGCCGTATGCTGTATCTACAAGCAATTTGCCCAATCGCCGGGTGAACACGTGGCGGCTCTCGATATGGGAGTGGTGAACATCGGGTGTCTGGCCTTCGATGACGGAGAAAGTATCCTGTACAATGGACGGGGCCTGTTGAGCGAGTACTTCTATGAGCAAGGCCGTGCCGCAAGATGCAAGCCTTCCGGCTGGAAGGGCAAAGGCGAGCAAAATAGTCGCATGTCCACCCGCAAACGCAGTTACCTGCACAAGGCCACGGGCACACGCAAGCTGGCGCTGCACAATGTGACACATCACATGATAGACCAATGCAAGAAACACGAGGTCGGCATTCTGGTACTCGGAAACCTGAAGTCACTGGCAAACATGAACGATACGCTATCGCAGTGGCTGCGGGGAGAGATGGCATGTCAACTGCAATACAAAGGAGAGGAGGCCGGAATCAAGATAGTGACAATCAGCGAGGCTTGGACCTCGCAGACCTGCGCCCGTTGTGGTAAGCTGGGAAAGAGAGAGCCGCGCGGGATGCTGTCCTGCTTGCACTGCGGCGCGGTCTGGAACAGTGACCTCAACGGCGCGGTCAACATACTAAATCGGTATCGCCTGGGTGACCTTGGCGTAGGGGGCGACTTTCCCGCCCCGCCGTCACTGGCAGAACCAGCGTCAGGAATCGGCGAAGTGTTTGCGCAAATGCACCCGTCTTTTGCGGCAAAATGTGATTTGCGGACGGATTGTAGCATAATCATGCATCCGACAGGCTATAGACGGCTGGATTTGCGCAAATGCAGCGCGGTTGCAACGCGACTCTTGTAAGCGCTGAGAGTGAAAGAAAGTGGCCTACAGGTCAACATGACTCGCACCTTGGTTGCAACGCGACTCTTGTAAGCGCTGAGAGTGAAAGCACTGGAAGGCGCACTGCGTGAGGCGCTGGGAGAGGAGGAAGATGGTGGTTGAATTTAAACCAGGTTGGGCAGACTGCCCCTGTTGCGGGATAGGGACGATGCGCACCGAAGTTGCGCGGGGCTTTGAGAATAACATCAATCTCGGCGAGGCGGTGCGAGAGGCGCTGGCATACGGCGGGATGCCTGCCACATCGGCAGACTTACAGCTTGCGGCGCTGCACATGCGCGCGGAAGACTACGTCAGCGTAGCGGTGATCCTGGAAGCGATAGCCGCCGCGTTGGGGAAGGAGGGTGACGATGACACGGGAAGAGATATTCGCGGCAATCGTGGCGTGGACGAAGGCGACATGCGACTATCCGCCAGGTGACGAAGCGGCACGGCAGGCGTGGATAGATGCACAAAGCGGTGTTTCCGAGATGCTGAACGCAGAGAATGACGCCGAGTGGCTGCGCATCATAGCCGATGCCAAACTGGGGCGGCTGGTGCGGGCCGGTATATCGCCTTACGGCTTCACTCCGGCGGCGCAGATGATAAGGGACGCGGTTGGTTGGTTAGAACGGTTGGGCACACAAGCACCGCTTATTGCACGCCTTGCACTTACCGCCATTGCCGATGCGTTAGAGAAAGAGGCGCAGTTATGACCGTGAGACGCTATCAGATAATAGTTGATGATGAGTGGGGAATTAGCCACGAACTAGATGAGGTGGTGGGCACATTTGAGGCAGTGGCAACGATTGCTGGCCACATGGTCGATGCTTGGGAACTACAGACAGGACAAGAGGCACAACTCATTACACTCGCCTCTCTTGACAAGGTAGAGTAGGAGGCACAGAATGAACGACGATGAGAGGATGCGCGACTTGGGCGTGGCCATGAGCCGGTGGCTTCGGTCTTGGCAGAACGTAACTTTGAACGACCTGTCTCCGGCATGGCGGGAGGATTTTGTCAAGATGCTTTTTGACACTCAGGCCATGCGGGAGATGCGCATCGGAGCGGCGGTACTGCGCGCATTAGGCGGCTTGACCAATCCCGGCGACTTGCGCTTGACGGCACAGAGTCACTGGCGCGCGGGCTTCCAGCTTGCTGCCGATATGTTTGATGCCATTGCCGCCGCACTGGAAGCCGAGAAGCAATCACAGAATGTGACCGAATCCGTCACAAAACGTGATTGTGGTAAGGAGATAGACGATGCGTAAAACACTTATAGCGGCTATATGTATCCTGCTGTGCTGCGCCTGCAACGGCACGCCAACGCCCGTGCAGCCAACCGTTGTAACGCCGACGCTGCCACCAGCGCCGACGGTGACGCTCACTTGTTGTGACGAACTAACGAACCTGTGGCTTGTGACGAACTGGGTACAATCGGCGTACCTGGACATGATGCCGACGCTGGTGGCAGTACAGACGCGCATCGCAGAGCTTGAGCCGACGCTATGTGCACCCACGCCAGGTGCAACTGCACCCATTTTGAGTACACCGACGCCCGCGTTGACCAAGACGCCGACCGCTACGCCGTCGCCAGACCAGATACCGTGGCTGTGCAGAACGTGCGTCAAGAATTGCACTGTCGGCACAGAGGGATGCTGTCCGAGCGGCTACTTGTGCGCCAACTGCTACGCCGCAGGGTATCGGTGCGTTCGGGAGACGAGCCCGAACGCTGACTGCCAGACGTGTCGCGGCGCAGTCGTGGCGGCGGCAGAGAATCAGTGGATAGACCAGTGGTGGCAGGGCGTGGCCACCTGGTATGGCGCGGACTATCGCGGCTTGTTGATGCGCAACGAAGAGCCATACGACCCTGAAGCGTATACCTGCGCGGTATCATCGTCCCGGTGGGACGAATTGCGTGGCAGGATACTGACAATCTGTGCAACATCAGCGTGCACCGAGGTGCTTGTCACCGATACGTTCGACGCGCAGTGGCATCGCGTCGACCTATCGCGGCGTGCTTTTAGCGACCTGGCGGCGCTTGACGTGGGCGTCATCGAGGTGCGGGTGTGGCTTTCACAGTAGAGCATCTAGGCACGGATGTAACGCTGTATCTGGGCGATTGCCTAGAGGTGCTGCCGACGCTGCCGACCGCCAGCGTGGATTTGATTGCCACAGACCCGCCCTTCGGACACAACAACAACAACAACGGCGACCTGATACATCGGTGGGAGTCTGCGCTTGGACGTGGCCCGCACGGAGAATCACGGGCAATTGCCAACGACGGCAGGGAAGCCAATGACCTATTTCGCGCCGTGTTACCGTTGTGGCGCGACGTGCTTGTGCCTGGAGGATGCTGCTGCTGCTGCTGCTGCGGCGGCGGCGGCCCAGACCCGCAATTTGCGCGGTGGTCGTTGTGGATGGACGAAGTTCTGCAATTCAAGCAGATGGTTGTGTGGGACAAGGGGCCAATGGGCATGGGCTGGCACTATCGGCGAAGCTATGAGACGGTACTCGTGGCCCAGAAGCCAGGCGCGGCGTGCAAGTGGTACACCGAACGAAACGACGTGGAAAATATCATCCGTCCTGGTAAGTTTGGCATCCGCAAACTGATACCGTCGGCAGAACAGCATCCAACGCAAAAGCCTGTACAATTGGCGGCCTTGTTTGTGCGCCTGCATAGCCAGCCAGGAGAGGTGGTGCTGGATTCTTTCATGGGCAGCGGGTCATTTGGCGAGGCGGCTATACGCCAAGGCCGCAAGTTTATCGGTATTGAATGTGACCCTGCATGGTACGCCATTGCCAAGAAGAGAATCAGCGACGCCATGCTGCAAATGCGGCTGCCGATGTAGCAAGGCGTCATCACGGTGACGGTATGGACTACGAGGTGAAGTATGATATGGACTCACGTGCTGCTTGAAATCTACACGTCGTTGTACTCTGACGCATGGCCAGCGGAAGGCACGCCAGCAGAGTGGATCACGGCGGGGACGGTTGGCTACTGTGATGGCGAGTGGCCGAACGCTGTGGCATTGTTGCCACTGCGCAAGCTGCTGTGGTGGAAGACACAGCACTGGCTGTCGCGGTTGAGAGACATGTTCTATTGACGTTCTATATACAATTCTATTGACAATCTGTGTTAATAGACCATGACGCTGCTGAAAAGTTCCAGCAGCGTCGTGTATTCATCTAAAATTCACGTAAAATTCACGTATAGACTATTGACAAACGTAATACAATGTGCTACAATATAACTAGAATAGAGGAGGAAGAGAGATGGACTTTCTAGACTTGATTGACAAGAACAAGGTGGCAGAGCGCGAGGCGGCTCGCGCGGCGGAGTGGAAGAAGAACAATCCACCTGAGAAGATTGCCGAGCACGAAGCGGCCCGTGCGGCTCGCGGGGATGCGCGCGAGAGAGGCAAGCTCGCGCTCGGCATTGTGCGTGAGGAGACGGGCCCGAACTACAAGCCGACATTCTACAACGAGGCGGGCCAGGAGTTCACACTTGACGAACTGGAGGAGGCAGGAAGATGAACATTCTGGACCAACTTATCATCAGTGAGAACGAGGTGATGACCGTCCGGCAGATGAAGCGGCTTTACGAAGCCGCTCATCCAGCCCTCGCCGTCTACGCGCTCGATGGCGGCGACCAAGTATTCATCGGCGACCCGGTGTCATCGTTTGGCATCTGGGTCACCAAGTGCCAAGACAAGTGACTTGTCTTGGCGCAGGGTGACAGCGAAGACATGCGGGGTGAGAGGCCCGCATGAAGGAGGAGAGATGAACGACTACATGATGGTGCAGGGATGGGTGGCTAGTCACGAGCATTTACTCGTGACTACAGACATCGTTGGCCCCGACGCGGCGCAGCCTCGCTGCGTCGTGTGCGGTGCGCTGGGGCCAGTGTATTCGCTCTCGGCATACCACGCCGAGAGCCACCGCCGCTGGAAAGCAGCGTGTGCTAAGGAGGAAAGATGACCACGTGTCGTTGCGTATGTCCAGCTTGCAGCGCGTTCATTCGCTCGTCTGTCACCGAGACGAGTGAAGATTTCGAGGCATGGCAGGAACGTTGCGAGACGTTCCTCCAAGAGCACGAGTGCGGCGACTATGCCGTGCCCGTGGATGGTGTAGAGAGCGCCGCACAAGCAGCGCTCTTCGAGGTGGAGTGATGGAAGATGCCCTGAGGCTCATCATTGCGCAGAGTCCAGACGCAGCCCGCGAAGCTATGAAAACGCTCATGGCGATTCGGGCCGGTTCCCCGGCCGTACAGCAGCGGTACAACCATGTCGTAGAAATCGCACTGGCAGATCCAAGCGCGATGTTCACCGCACAGGAACGCGCGCTCATTGCAGAGCACATCTCGGCCAGCGATGTTGAGACGCGCGATAATACACTGTCGCTGCGCTTGACGTGTGAAGAGCGCGCACAGCTAGAAGCCGCCGCATCTGCGGCAGGATTGTCACTCAGCCAGTACGCGCGCAAGCGGATGTTTGCCTAGATACAAGCGGCCAGGACTGCCCACTGGCCGCTCGTCTATTACTCCCCGTCCGGCTGCCAGATGCTCCACACGCCCTGGCCCTATGCCTAGGCCGCCACTGCCGCAGAGTGGGCAATTGTCACTATTTGACCTGCCGTGAGAAATGTGCTATGATGAATCGCGCGGCAAGCGCAAGTTACCCTTCCTTACGACCACGGAGGAGGCCCGAAGAGGGCACGGCGGCCTGTGGTGCAACCGCCACCCCATTTGCTTGGAGGGACATGCCGACGCCGTACCAGAGAGGCAGAGCACTAGAGTACGCTTTTGCGGCAAAGCTGCGGGAGGCAGGCTGGTTTGTCATCCGCTCGGCTGGCTCCAAGGGCCCTTTCGACCTCGTTGCGTTCAATGGCTCGCGTATTCGACTCATACAGTGCTGCGCGACAAGTGCGGCCAAGTCAGGTGACGATATAGTGGCTATGCTGAACGTGCCTTCCCCGCCCAATGCCACGAAGGAGATTTGGATGTGGGACGGCAAAGAATGGAAGGGGGGCGAGTTACTGTGAGGGCCTGGGCTAAGGAACGGGCGAAACTCCTAAAAGAACGCGAGGACGCCCTTTGGGCCGACAACCACGTATGCCAGCTATGTGGAGAGCGACAGGCGGCGCACGGTCACCACATCATACCCAGGGCGCGCACGTCCAAGCGTCACCCTGTGGCCTGGCTCAACGACAGGCGTAACGTTATTTTCATTTGCACGGAATGTCACACTGATGACTTACACACCAGGGGCGGCATTATGCGTTGTGTTGCCAGGATGCAGGAGATTTACCCCGACTGGGAATACAAAGCATTGCCGTGGGGGGCATATGTCTAATTTTGGAATTAGAAATGCCTGACATCGGCGGCATGGTCTACCTGGCCTTCGCCTGGACTGAGGACGACAGGGCGCACATGGCCGACGTCTTGTTCATGAATGCCAGGCGTGAGTACGAGGATGCTCTGCGGGCAGAGCTTCGGGCCGCTGGCTGCGACGACTCAGGCGTTTACTTGAGGGAGGAGGAGCAGCTATCCCGTTTGAAAGAACGTGCTGAGTGGGCCAGTCAATCCATTGCCCGCACGTACAACAGTGACCTCACCCGCATCGTGAACAAGGTTGAACGGGACTGGATAGACGAACACGGCAGCACTTGGGGACTTAACCGCAACACCTACGCTGCGCGCGTTCGCGACGCCCTTGACGATAGACAACTCTGGAAGGCGACCCAAATATCAGTGACAGAGAACACAGTCACAACCGACGCGGCTGTCCTCAGCTTCGCGAAGCTGAATGGGCTTGGAGAAGCCAAGGCCAGGGTCGTGCCGTTCGGGGCGGTTTGCTCGGTCTGCCAGGCATACATTGACGCGGGTTGGGTTGCGCTGCAATACGCGGAGGCCCACTTTCTTTTACCCGCGCACCCAAATTGTGTGGCGGCTGGCTGTAGAGTGCTTACTGCTGAGGGCCTGGAAAAGCCCATCGAGGACGTCCGCCCTGGGGACCAGATATACGGCGAGGGAGGGGTTCCTCGGCAGGTATTTGCTGTGACAGCATGGCCTCGGCAGACACGCGAACTTGTTGTGCTGAAGATTCGGGGGAGAGAAGTACGGCTAACAGGAGAGCATCCCGTACTGATAGACGGACTCGGTTGGATTCCCGCGCAAGATGTTGAAGCGGGAATGGTGGTATTGGGTTTGTCAAAGATTTTTGACGCCCGTGGCAGTGCCCGCAAAGGGTGATTAGGTTATCTGGATGATTGCTCATATCGTCTATGTATGGAGCAATATGATGTACTTGAAGGCGGCGCGTGCTTTTACACAGTACGCACTCGCGCCCGTCTCGCTTTTGAATGAGCTTGCGGATTGCGTGCCAATTTCGCCCGCGAGTTGTTTGCTTCCCTCCGCTCCAGCTGTGGTTCAACGGCCCAAAGCGGCCCTTCATCCAATTGTCTCGTTTCTTTGCTTCGGAAATCTTTCGTCCCACTTCCTCAGACACAGAGGGCGGTTCACGCAGCCCGAGCCTGAATTGTTCCCTCGCGTATTCTGCAAAACATACTCGCGAACAGAACGGCCTCGACTGATGGCACAGCTTCGTAGAAAACGTCTTTCCGCACCATTGGCAAGGCCTTGTAATCTTCCTATCGCGGTAGGTAGCATAGCAAGCACGGGAACAGAATGGGCCAGACCTATACTTGCTGATAAGCGAGGTTTGGTACAAAAACTCTTTTCCGCACTGAGTACAGGTGACTTTTGTTTTCCACATGACCATATTATGGGCGCAAAATGAATAGACGGCAAAAAACCAATTGGATGATTGTGGAAGCTGTGTACCGCGTCACAGAGGAATGCGCTGTTTATGACTTGACTGTGGACGGAGAGGCGTTTTTTGTTGAAGGCATTCTTGTGCACAATTGCCCGCATACCATTGATGTGGAACAAGCAGAGATGCTGCCGTGTGACGAGATGTGGCGCGGTGGCCGCTTTGACGAAATGAGAAAGGGCGGCCCTGGTTCTGGTCACCACGGGCACGCAGGCAGGCCGGGGCATAGAGGGGGAAGCGCGCCTTCTGCCGTGCCAACTAATCTAACCGATGGCGGGCAGTGGGCGGCAGTTGTAGACTACGAACGGGCGCGACGTGACGATGCGAACATTAGACGTGTAACCGTTCGGCAAGGTGATCACATCGAGGTATACATTAAGCCTACTGGAATGGCCGCAAACTTTGGGGGCGGCAAAAAGCAACTGGTGCGCGGGCGCGTCGTGGAAATAGATGACGGCGAGGATGGGGCGCAAATAGTCCGCATTGAGGTTACTGATGGCAAATGGAAGGGCAAACTGCGCTACGTGAACACGCATACTGACACTTGGCGACACATAAATGAGCCAGAATGGAATCGTCCGTCGGAAGGCGTCGCCAAGGAAGATGACTGGCAGCTCATCACCGACGCCGACCTGGACGCGGGCAGGGCATGGGTGGACTGGATAGGCGCAGAGCAGGCGGTGAAGGAAGCGCAGGATGCCGTCGCTAAGTTCGACCCGAACCAGCCGCGCGCACCGGCAGGGACGCCGGAAGGGGGACAGTGGACGGATGGCGGAG
>Ga0194125_10000770_pt1 | contig 54417 bp, 50 predicted proteins | sample TA2KigC250mmetaG_FD_148626 | JGI IMG/M metagenome (GOLD analysis project Ga0194125, IMG submission 148626) | Freshwater microbial communities from Lake Tanganyika, Tanzania - TA2015034 Kigoma Deep Cast 250m | ecosystem: Environmental > Aquatic > Freshwater > Lake | place: Tanzania: Lake...
CTACGTTCTGCTGCGAGATTTTGCCCCGCAAGGCGGGGCTGCCGACCTCATTTTGGGGTCGGCTAAAATCTCTCCGCTTCTCTACCTCCCTATGGATAACTCCTATTTTTCATTAAAATTTACCCACTCGATTTGGAGAAGACCCAAATAAACTTTTGTTAACTTATTTTAGAAATTGAGATGGGTATTGGCTTTAATTTTTTTCCTGTCTCCAGCAGTTGCCCCAAAATCGAGGGTGAGGCATTGTTGTATTTTTGAAGATATCTGCCAAAAGAAAGGAGGTGAAGGGGAGTGAAGAAGCTGGTGAGCATGGTCTTGGCATTAGCAGTCTTAGCAGTATTTTCCTTTGGCTGCGCTGGCATGGTGGGCAAAGAAGCGAAAGTGAAATGCCCGAAGTGTGGAGCAGTTTTCACAATTGATGAAGGATTGAAGGCCATTGCACCGTAAGGGAAAACCCCCTAACGGTCATTCATGGGCTGATGTTATCAATCCCCAATTTTATGCAAACAACATTTCCGGGGGAAGAACAGAAGTTCTTTCCCCCTTTTTTTCCAATCTTTCTAAGCTTTCTTCTCGCCCTGATTTTATGCTTTTTTTCCTCCGGCCAGGAAGCCGCCGCTCAGCGAGCCGAGCCAGAAAAGCTTACACGCTTTGACCGGTTGGCCCAAGAAGCTACCCAGCTTAACCTGCGCGGCCAATCGGAAAAAGTCATTGCCCTCCTCGAACCCCACAAAGGAGACAAAAAAAACGAAAGCGCCCTGTTTTTCAACGAGTTGGGAGTCGCTTACCGCCACGCGGGAAGAATCGCGGAATCTATCCAGGCCTACCAATCCGCCCTCACCCGTGATCCCGAGAACCCTGTAATTATGAAAAATCTGGGAGATGCGTTTTACCTTAACAAGGATTACCCGAAAGCCATTGAACAATACCAAAAGGTCGTACAAGCAAACCCCCGCTTCCATCAAGCGCATTCCAGCCTGGGTCTGGCCTACTACCAATTAAAGAAATACGAGGAAGCCCTGGAAGAGTTTGAGATCGTCCTGAAATTAAACCCCAAGGACGAGCAGGCCAAGAAATTCCGGGAGGCCATACTTAAAAAGGTAAGAGGTCAAAAGTAAATTGTTACCGGCAAAAGAGATTCCTTGACAATACCTTTTCCATCCGTTACAAAATCAAAAAGGAGTGAAATCTTTTCAGTAATCAATTATGGCCAAGCCTGATCGTAATGGATGAGCAACCCATTCCCCGCATCCTGCCCCGGAAGGAGCATGCCCTTTCCCGCAGTTCCATCGACCCGGATGCCCTGAAAATCCTCTACCGGCTGCAAGACCATGGTTTTCTGGCCTATTTAGTCGGAGGATGTGTGCGGGATCTTCTGTTAGGAAAATCCCCCAAAGACTTTGACGTGGCCACGGACGCCCACCCTCAGCAAGTTCGGGAACTCTTCCGCAATTCCCGGTTGATCGGACGGCGATTCCGCCTGGCTCACATCTATTTCAAAGGGGGGAAATACATCGAAGTCTCCACCTTTCGCCGGCGGTCAGAGTTTGAAGAAACCAGGGAAGAAAACCGCACCCATTCCGAAAATACTTTCGGCACGCCGGCAGAAGATGCTTTTCGCCGGGATATTACCATCAACGGTATTTTCTACAATACTGCCGATTTTTCTCTGGTGGATTATGTGGGCGGGCTGGAGGATTTGCGCCGGGGAATAATCCGCTGTATAGGGGATCCGGAGGAGAAATTCGTCACGGACCCGGTGCGCATGATCCGGGTGATCCGACACGCTGCCCGCACGGGTTTTACCATCGAAGAAAAAACCTACCGGTCTTTACTCACCCACGCCGAAAAGCTTAAGCAATGTTCGCCGGCCCGGGTGCGGGATGAATTTCTGCGGGAGCTTCGGGACGGATCGGCCGAAGAATCAATGAAGATGATGATGAAAAGCGGCATGCTCTTTGCGCTCTTTCCTCTCTTCGCCCAACCACTGGCCGTAGCTCAGCAAAAAGAGTTTTTTTTCAAAATCATCACGGTTATCGATGACCTTTGTTTGCCGGGGAAAACTCCAGCGGAGGATTTTTGCCTGGCCCTCTTCATCTTGCCCTGCCTGGAATTCTATTGTCTCCCGGACAGTTTCCCTCCTGGCCGCAGGGGGCAGGCTCTCTTTCAGCAAAGGGTCAGGGAGTGGATCGCCGAGACCCTGGCGCCCCTGCATTTCACCCGGCAGGCCAAGGAGGTAGTCATTCACCTCCTTGGCTCCCAGAGAATATTTCGTGAATTTTTGCCAGAACGACGGCTTCCCTTGCGCTTTTTGCGCCAACCTTATTTCCCCCAGGCCCTCCATCTTTTTGAGATTGAAGCCCGGGCCAGAGGGGAAGACTTGACAGGGCTTTCCTGGAAAAACGGAGAAAGGGGCTCTCCGTGGAAGAGAAGAAAAAAGAGGTACCGTCGAAAGAAAAAGAGCTCCTTCTCCCCCGACCAGAAGCCAAAAGAAAATCAAGAGGAGGCCTTCTTAGAGAAATCCGACCTATGAAAGAGCGGATTCACTGGGCCTGGGTCATCCTGGCCACCTCCTTTGCTACCGTCTTCACGGCTTACAGCATCCGCTTGAGTTACGGCATCCTCTTGCCGGAAATGATCGTATCCCTGAAGATCACTAAAACCCAGGCCGGAGCCATTGCCAGCTCTTTTTACCTGACCTACACGATTTTTTCTCCCCTCCTCGGTTTTTTAATCGACCGGTTCGATGCCCGCAAGATCCTCGTCCTCTTTTGCTTCGTCATGGCAGTCGGCACATTCCTGATGGGGAAACCCCAATCGCTCCTCCAGGCCTGTCTATTCTTCGCCATCCTGGGTGTGGGCTCTTCGGCCATGTGGACCCCGGTGGTCACTGTGCTTCAGCGTTGGTTCGGAGTCAAGCGACGGGGGACAGTCCTGGGAGTTCTTTCCATCAGCTACGCGATCGGCTATGGGATCATGGGGCTGGCCCTTCCTCCCCTGGTGGAGCGTTATGACTGGCGCACCTGCTGGGTGATCCTCTCGGCGCTGGCTTTCGCTCTGGTACCGTTGAACGGGTTTCTTATGAGGTCAAAACCTCAGGACATGAACCTCAAACCCTGGGGCAGTGAATCTGACCTTGTTCAGGAAAACCCTTCCATCAAACCTTCAAAGAAAGTTTCCTACCGTGAACTACTTAAGCTGCGAAGCCTCTGGCTGGCAGGAATCGCTTACTTCTTAATTGGATTAACGGCCTACATCGTTAACCTGTTCATCGTGACCTATGGGACCATGGAATTGAGGCACCCCTTTGCTCAGGCTGCCAGGTTAGCCAGCGCTATCGCTTTTAGCGGCATTGTTGGCGCGCTCTTCATTCTTATTCTCTCCGATTACCTGGGACGAAAAAAATGCCTGATTCTGATTCACGCCTTTATGTCTGGCAGCATTCTCCTGATTATCTGGGCGGGAGACCACTGGCCAAGTTTATTCCTTGCGGTTTGTCTCTTCGGGGTTTTTTACGCTGCGGCCTGGCCGATGTATGCCGCGGCAGCTGCAGATTTTTTCCCCCGGGAAGCTACCGGGACGGTCCTGGGTTTCTGGACGTTTTTTTATGGCCTGGCTCTCATCCTGGCTCCCACCCTGGGGGGATATGTCGCCGACCTCACGGGCACCTTTATCTGGCCTTTCCTCATAGCGGCAGCTACCGGGTTCCTGGGAGCGGCCTTTTTATACCGGGTGAAAAAATATGACGAACCCTTCCCGGAGAAAAACAATAAAAAAGTTGCCTCCAAGAATATTTTTATGCTATAAAAACCAAGGAGGATGTTATGAGTAAAAAACGCTTAGCGATGTTGATTGACCTCCGCCGATGCATCGGCTGCCATACCTGTTCGCTTTCCTGCAAGGCGGAACATGAAGTTCCTCTGGGTTGTCACCGCACGTGGGTGAAACAGGTCGAGAAGGGCCGTTATCCTTATGTGCGCAAAGCTTTCCTGCCCATTGTCTGCAATCAATGTGAAAGGCCCATTTGTTGTACCGTTTGCCCCGTGAAGGCCACCTACCAGCGTCCGGAAGATGGCATTGTCGTGATCAACCCCCACCGTTGTATCGGTTGCCGCTACTGCATGGCCGCCTGCCCTTACAATGTTCGCTTTGTCAGCCCCCGTTATAACATTGTGGAGAAATGTGATTTTTGTCAAAGGCGCATTGACACCGGGCTTTTACCCGCATGCGTGGAGGCCTGTCCCACTAAGGCCATAATGTTTGGGGACCTCCATGATGCACAGGGGGAATTTGTCCGCCTTCTGGCCGCCTCGCCAGTCCAATCCGTGAAACCCGAGATGGGAACCTATCCCCAGACTTTTTACATAGATCTGGACGTTGACGCCGTCGGGGCCAAATGAATCGGATGAAAGCGCATAAACCCACGAAGGCCAACGCTTCGAATAAGCGCCAGGCCTCTTATGAGCAGTTTGAGGCCAGCGCCCTCTTTTGCCCCAGATGCCGCCAGGCCGTGCCTGTGCGCAAACGCCTGTTGCTGATTCTGCCGGATGGGGATAAGCACGAATACCTCTGCGCCTATTGCGCTAATTCTCTGGGGACCAAAATGGAATATGAGGAAAGGGAAGTCCGCCTCCTGGTCTAAATTTTTTTCTCCCGACTATTTTTCATCAGTCGCCCCTGACCATTCAACACCGGGCACGTTGAGGGTTCCAAGGAAGATGGACTCGTAAAAAGTCGTCACTCCGGCCTGCCTGTGCCTGGCAGACAGGTGAAAACCGGAGTCCAGAGGTTTGATAACTCCTTGAAATAACCGGATTCCGGCTGGAGTTTACCCCGTACTTGATACGGGGCCGGAATGACGGGGAAAGGGGCTTTCGGACTTTTTACGAGTTCATCAAGAAAAAGACACAAGCACAATTTTTTATTAATTATTTTTCCAAATGGTCTACAATATAAAAACGCTTTCGAACAGAAAACCGGCCAGAAAAAACCCGGAAAAGGAAAGGAGGATTTATGCGCAAGAAATGTATCGTTGGCCTGGCCTTGTTCACCATTCCCATCTTGGTGTTTTTAACCACGGGAGGTGCCCAGGCCCAGGCGTTCCCGCCCTTGAAGGCGGGAGATGAAGCCCCGTCTTTCCAGCTTCCCTCCTCCCAGGATCGGCTGGTGGATTATTACCGGGACTACTACGGCAAACACCATCTTATCATCACCTTCTTCCCTGCCGCTTTTACCCCGGTTTGAACAGGGGAGATGGACGGGCATCAGAGAGATCTTTATCTCTATGAACGTCTCAACGCTCGGGTTCTGGGCGTCAGCATGGACGACGTCGTTACGAATAAATACTTTGCCAAAGAACTTTGGCTGGAGTTTCCTCTCTTGTCGAATCCTCTGGCCTGGATAGGGAAGGCCTACGGAGCTTACGTGGATAAACCCCCTTTTCTCCCAGACGGCACGCCGAACTGGTTTGGCCGGCGCACGGTGGTCATCGATAAAAAGGGGATTGTTCGTTACATCAAAAACGGCTCTCCGGACAATAAAGAGATTCTCCAGTTCCTGGTGAATCTGGAAAAGGAGGCCATGAAGAAATGATAGCGATTAAAAAAAATACCACTGGATTTCACGTGGGAGCCGCCCTGCTTTTTATAGCAGGGCTGTTTACGGCAGGGCTTTCCATGGGCGGCTGCGTCACTTTGGCTCCAGAAAAGCCCAGCGCTTTGCTTCCCACAGACCGCGGAACCGTGATTTTCCTGGAAAAGTATGAATTCAAAAGACCGCCTGCGGGCTGGGCGCTTATGAAGAATTTAGAAGGCGGAGATTTTGAAATGGGTTTTCTGAAGTTCGAGAAGGGGGATTTCCCCAGCCAGACCACGTTTATCTATGATGATGAACCGTTCGGCAGTTCCCGGGACTTGGACCAGCGGGCCAGGCAGTACTGCACCCGTTTTCTTTTTAATAGCGGAATGTTCCCCCAGGTTCAAAAGGAAGAAAAGGTTCAAATCATGGGCCAACCCGCCCTGGCCATTTACCTTGAAGGAGAAAATCCGAACCGGTATGAAAAGGCCAGGTCAAAAATTTATCTTGTAAAAAAAGGAGAACGGATCATTTCTTTTGTATGCACCCAATGGAGGCCGCTCGGAGGAACTTACGATCCATCCCCTTTCGAGCATTTCGAAACCTTTGTCCACAGCTTTAGATTTTTAAAAAAGACCTTTTATGATGAGCTGAATGAAAAGATAGGAAAGGTGAAGGGATAAAATTTGAACATTCGAATTTGGTACAACTTTAGCTCTTTGAAAAAAGGTGTGTTGTAAGGGCCAAAGGATTCCAGGGGCCGGGGGCCAGACCGGAATCCGCCTTAGGCGGAGAATCATTAGGCGCTGATTTCTCCGCATATGGGGCGGGCAAGAACCCCAGCCTCCTCCGGAGGAAAAGATCTTTTGTCCTCGTGGCCAAGCGGAAACCCAACCGATGCTTCCGGCACGTCCCGCTCTAACCCCCGGCCCTCAACAAAGGCTTTAATACCATTTTTTCAAATCGCTAAACTGTTACCGGATTTGAAATTTGTTTCGGATTTCGGATTTAAAAACCAAACCTCGAAATTTCAAATATCTTTGGTTAGATTTGCGGAGTGATAGAAACATCACCCGATACGAACAGATATATAAAGCAGTCCGGATGGTTCCAGCAGGCAAGGTAGCCACCTACGGGCAGATCGCCAAAATTGTCGGCGGGTGCACGGCCCGGATGGTCGGTTACGCCATGGCGGCGCTACCATACGGAACCGATGTTCCCTGGCAACGGATCATCAATTATAAAGGCGAAATCAGCCCGAGAACGCGGGGCGACGGGGCCCTGCGGCAGGGCAAGTTGCTTAAGGCCGAGAGGGTCAGGTTCGACCGCCACCGACGCATCAACCTCAAAAAGTTTCGCTGGTCCACCGAAAAAGGCAACTTCCGGGAAAAAGCATAACGCTGCAGAAGAAATGGAAACGGTTTCAGAGAACCTGGTTTAAAGTTTTATTTGCAAATGATTATTATCTGTGTGATACTAATACCGACGCATTAAATAACCTGTCATTGCGAGGAGTGGAACGACGAAGCAATCCCATGAAGAATGAGATTGCCGCGCCCCTTGGGCTCGCAATGACTTGTAAAGACATTTATTACGCTCGTATTAAATTAACTCAACTGCCTAAAATGCCTAAGGGCGTAAAGTTTAAAATTATTTATTAATCACCAGAGGATCAAGGTATGGGACTCATTAGCCTGCTTTTTAAAAATCCGGGCGCTTTTATTCTCTTAGTCATTCCTCTTCTTTACTCGATCGTCCTCCATGAGCTGGCCCACGGCTGGGTGGCCAATAAAATGGGAGACTCGACAGCCCGCTGGCTGGGACGCCTGAGCCTGAACCCTCTTCGGCACCTTGATCCCATCGGAACGCTGATGCTCTTCATATTCGGGTTCGGCTGGGCTAAACCAGTTCCGGTTAATTTTAACAATCTGCATGATTTGCGCAAAGGCCTTATTTTTGTATCGGCCGCAGGGATTGTGGCCAACACTCTTTTGGCCTTCGTCGCGCTTTTTCTCCTGCACCTGATTAATCCCGAGCCCTTCGGGGCCATTTATATGTTCCTGATCTACATGGCCCAGATCAACATCATGCTGGCTGCTTTTAACCTTATCCCCATCCCTCCCCTGGACGGCTCCAAGATCCTCATGGGCTTTTCCTCCGGTCAATTCCAGTATTCCCTGGCCCGCCTGGAGCCGTACGGGTTTTTTATCATTATTGGCCTGCTTTACTTAGGCATCCTCAACCCGCTGATCTCTCTGTTCGAATGGATCATCACCTCCATCATCAGCCTCCTTCTTCCCTGAACGGGCTGACCCTTTTCCCCAAACGCTTGACCCCTCGAATCCTTTTACTTATAATTTTATCAGGGTTCTGGAGAGTCGTTTTAAAACCTCGTCTCTTCCCAGAATTTTCATCACCTCATAAATTCCCGGGCTGACGGCCTTTCCGGTTAGGGCCACCCGCACTGCCTGGGCAATCGCCCCTAACTTCAATCCTTTTTGGGTGACAATTTCTTGGAAAATCTCTTCCAGACCTTTTTCATCGAGATCGGGAGATGATTCCAGCCTGGCGAGGAGAATTGTAAGCGGCTCTTTGACGTTCGGCGTAAGGTGCTTCGCCGCCGCTTTTGCGTCCAGTTCGAAATCGTCCCGGAAGTAGAAGGCTGCCTGATCGACCATTTCCAAGAGGGTCTTGGACCTTTCCTGCAGGTTCTTGGTTACTTCCGCAAGCCAGACCAGAGAGCGAGGCTTAAAACCCCTTTGTTCCAGGAAGGGAAGAAGCAGCTTCCCCAAAATCTCCGGTTTCTCCTGGCGAATGTAAAGGCCGTTCAACCAGAGGAGTTTTTCGGTATTGAAGACCGCTGCAGATTTTCCGACGTTCTCCAGAGAAAATTTCTCCACCAGATCTTTCTGACTGAAAACTTCCTGGTCGCCATGTGACCAGCCCAGGCGGACCAGGTAGTTCACCAGGGCCTGTGGCAGGTAGCCCATTTCTTTATAAGACATGACCGATGTTGCCCCATGTCGCTTGGAGAGTCTGGTTTTGTCCGCCCCCAGGATCATGGGGACATGGGCAAACCGGGGGAGAGGATAGCCAAAAGCCTCATAAAGGAGGATCTGCCTGGGAGTGTTGTTGACATGGTCATCGCCGCGGATGACGTGGGTAATAGACATAGTTGCATCGTCCACTACGGCGCTGAAATTGTAAGTAGGCCATCCATCGCTGCGCTGGATGATCAGGTCGTCGAGTTCAGCATTCTCGAACTCAATCGTTCCCTTGATCAAATCACGTAAGATGGTCACCCCCTGCTGCGGGGCTTTGAAGCGGATAGCGCAGGTTCGGCCAGGAACGGGCGCTTTAAGACTCCGGCATTGACCATCATACTTGGGTTTCTGTTTTTCTTTAAGGGCTCTCTGCCGTCTCTCTTCCAACTCCTCCGGGGTACAATAGCAGGGATAGGCTTTGCCCTCTCTCAAGAGCCGTTCCACATGTTCGCGATAGAGAGGCAACCGATCTGTCTGGTAGATTGGGCCTTCGTCCCAGTCTAATCCCAGCCAGGTCATGCTCTCTAGAATAGCGTCGATAGATTCCTTAGTGGAGCGGACCTGGTCCGTGTCTTCAATGCGCAGGATAAATTTCCCTCCCTGGTTTCTGGCAAAAAGCCAGTTGAAGAGGGCGGTCCGCGCTCCTCCTATATGCAGGTGCCCGGTTGGGCTGGGGGCGAAACGTAAGATGACTTGGCTCACAATTCAAGCTCCTTGGGAATTTAGAATACAGCCCCGCCACAAGCGGGGCCAGGAGTCAGAACTTTAAAAACTCAAAGAAAATCTTGGTTTTTATAATAGATTCTACAAGTATTTTTATCTTAGGCCATGGCTGCTTTTAAGGTCAAGGGGAATTCGCAACTTGCCCACCTTCACTTTTTGTGGTCAAGAATGATTTGTTATTGGATGATCCTTCCCAGGCACAGGGTTCGGGGCGCTTCGCTTGGCAGCATGAGGCGCTGGTTGTTTCATGGACGGGGCGGGAAAAGGCGCCCCGCCCCATTTTGCGGAGAAGCGGCTTTAAACTTTTGGAAGGGCTTTTCCCGGCCGATGCTGCCCGCGCTCATCGCCCCGAACCCCGTGCCACGAATAGGGATTCTGTAAAAGTGAAGGTGGGCAGGGAATTCGCGAAGATTAAACTTCTTTTTTTTGAGGCCCGCTCAAATTCTGCCATAAAAAATAGGGATTAAAATTCCTGTTGAAGTCAACATATTAGGAGGCGTTTTAAGTTTTTTTAAAAAAAAGCTGGACATCTTCTTTTTTTGATGCGAAATTTTCCTTGATGTATTGTAAACAACATTGTAAACTATTTTAAAAACGAAAAACAGGGACTTTATGTCTCCTCAGAAATCCTTCCCCCTTAATAAACCGTTGAGGGAAACCATCTATGCCGACCTAAAAAGGCAGATTCTCTCCGGCCGCCTTCTTCCGGGCTCCCGGCTTATCGAATCGACTCTGGCGGATCAGCTGCAAGTTAGCCGGACCGTCATCCGGGAAGTGATCAAACAACTCGAGATGGAAGGGCTTGTCAAAATTATTCCTTACAAAGGAACGGAAGTTACTCGCTTCTCGCTGGAAGATATTGCCGAGATCTATGACATTCAGGCCGCGCTGGAGGGGATGGCGGCCGGCCTGGCTGTAAAAAGAATGAGCAAAGAGGAAATCAGGGATCTCAGGATAATTCAGCAGCGGCTCCATAAAGCCCTGCAAAAGAATCCGGAAGAATGGCAGAAGATCAATGTGATTTTTCATCAGTTTTTCATTGGAAGATGCGGGAACCAGAGACTGCAGAGCCTGATTAAAAATCAGCGGGACTATTTTGCCCGTTACTGGCGGATCATCCTCTCCATTCCGGGCCAAAGGGAGAAAAATACGGAAGACCACGAAAAGATCCTCATGGCCGTCGAGAATGATGATTCTCTGAAGGTTCGTTTAGCTATGGAGGAACATATCCTACACGCTGCCCAAAATTTAAGGCAATTTTTAGCTGATAATGTTTTCCTTATATAAAAAGTTCCTGGCAATCCGCCTTACCTTTTACGGGGAGGAAAGAGATGAACCTTACAGACAAAGAAAAGAGAATGCTGGACGGGGTTTTGGGGACTGGACCACAAAGCGCCATGCGGCTATTGGTTACCCTGGGAGAGATCTATGAAGCCCGCAGGATGATCCCGGTCTCTTCCTGCCATGTAGGCGGACGGAGCTATCTGATATCGGGGGAAGAAAATATCGAGTGGATGACCGACCTCTTCCAAGGAGGGGCCCGCTTCCAGGTATTCACCTCCACCAACCCCTGCTCCGTGGATTTCGAGCAGTGGCAAAAGATGGGCCTGCCGGAGAAACTCGTCTTGAACCAGCGAAGGACAGACGAACCCTACCTGAAGATGGGAGCCATCCCCTTAGGGAGCTGCCTACCCTACCAGTTGGGTAATTTACCCCTGCCGGGAACCCATTTTGCCTGGGGAGGTTCAGCCGGGGCCACTTTTGTCAACTCGGCTTTTGGGGCGAGAGGAAATCGGGAGGGATCCCCATCGGTCATCGCCGCGGCCATTGCCGGAGTTACTCCGGAATTCGGGCTCCACCTGAAAGAAAACCGCTACGGGAAAGTTTTAGTGGACCTGTCGGGGCTGGATCACTCCTCCTTAACCCTCTCGGATTATTCAGCCATTGGATCTTACGTGGGCAGGACTTTGGTGGATAAAACTCCCGTAGTTGTGGGGCTTCCCGAAACCTTCAGTCAGGACCAGATCCGCTTTCTCATCTCCCCCATGCCCACGGCTGGAGCCATTTCCCTCTGCCATTTGGCCGGAATAACCCCCGAAGCTCCCACTGTGGAAGTGGCTTTGGGCGGGGAAAAACCTCTGGATAAAATATCGGTAGGTCCAAAAGAGCTGCGGAGTTCGTATGAAAAGCTGACCACGACTAATAAAGAGGACGTTGATTTGGTCTGCTTTGGCTGCCCCCACTGCAGCATTACCCAGATTCGGGAGATCGCCTCTCTCCTTGAGGGGAAAAAAATTCATGAAAACACCAGGCTTTGGGTGGCTACCTCCGGCCATCTTAAGGATATAGCCCAGCGCATGGGCTTTGTGAAAATCATCGAAAAAGCAGGGGGATTATTAGCCACAGACCTGTGTGTGGCCCCCGGAGCGCCATTCCACCTGGTTGAAGGGGTAAAAACCGTGGCCACCAACAGCGCTCGCGGTGCTTATTTCATTCCCGGGGCATGCAGTGTGGAAGTCATTTTTGGGGATACCAAAGATTGTATCCAGGCAGCCATAGGTGGGAAATGGAGGAGGTCAAGGTGAAGATAATTTTAAAAGGTCGAAAAGTCATTGGCGGACTGGCCGAAGGAGAAGCTGTGGTCACCCATCAGCCGGTCAGTTTCCTCGGTGGAGTAAATCCGGACAAAGGGATCGTGGTGGAAAGGGGACATGAACTGGAAGGGCAATCCATCACCGGAAAAATCTTTATCTTCTCCCACGGCAAAGGATCTACGGCCGGCCCTTACATTATTTACGCCATGGCCAAGCGCAAAACAGCCCCTGCCGCCATGATTAATGTGGAAACCGAACCGATCATTGCCGTGGGTGCGGCCATGGGAAACATTCCCCTGGTGGACCGGTTGGATCAAAACCCGCTGGAGGTCATTGTCACGGGGGATTATGTAAAGGTGGATGGGGATAAAGGGATTGCCGAAGTGATTAAAAAAGTGGTTTGAGGCATAAGAGAGAAATCAGGAGAGCAGCCTTGGTAATTGGTGAGATCCTCACAGTCAATGCCACAAATTTCATCCAAAAGGTTGACCTGATCATGGAAGGGGAAGGCCACACTTACGAGCAAATAAATGCGGAGAGTAATCGGATCGCCGACACTCTGATCAAAAGAGGCCTGGGAGAAGAATCCCGCGTTGCCTGGATGGTCGGACAGAAGAAAAAATGTACGGCCGAGGCCTCCATGGCCAAGCTTTTTGCCACAGAAATGGCCGAGGTTGCGCGCCAGATCGGGCAGCAAGTGGCAGAACTAATTCCGGATGGAAGTACCCTGCAGATCGGCATCGGCTCCATTCCTGATGCCGTAGTCCAGTCCCTCGAAGGAAAGCGGGATTTACGCTTCTTTGCCATGGGGATTGATGCCATAGTTGACTGCGTGGAGAGGGGGTTGGTGGATAAATCTCTGGGAACGGTTCAAAAGCCCAAGATCGTCATGACGGAGATCTTAGGGACAAAGAGACTTTTCGCCTTCGTCCACGAGAACCCCCTGGTGGAAGGACGCCCGATCCTGACGACGATCAATTCCCGGGTGGTGGGTCAGATCGAGAAGTTCATCTCCATTTTGGGGGCAATCGAGGTAGACCTCACCGGGCAAGTGAACGCGGAAACTGTGAATAGGAAACAAATCAGCGCCATCGGCGGGTCCTTTGACTTCCTCCAAGGTGCCCTTTTTTCTCCTGAGGGGAAATCGATCATTGCCCTGACCTCGACAACTCCTGACGGAAAAGTTTCCCGCATCGTGCCCCAGCTTCCCGCGGGATCGGCCGTGACTCACCCCCGGCATTCAGTGCAGTACATCGTCACCGAGTATGGAAAAGCGGATCTCCGCGGCAAGACATTGAGGGAAAGGGCAGAGGCTCTGACGGCTGTCGCTCATCCAGCTTTTCGGGAAGGACTGGAGAAGTTTGGGCGGGAGAATTATTAAAAAATATTTAACCACAGAGAACGCAGAGACTGCAGAGGATTCCAAATTAAAAATCAAAAGGCAAATATCAAAAGTAACGACCAAAACGAAAAAACCAAGATGTGGGATTTTCTATTTTGGTTTTCAATTTGATTTTTAATTAACGATCTGATTCTTATTTTATCTCTGCATTCTCCGCCTGCTCTGCGGCAAATATTTTTATGAATTGGAGTTTTTTTAATGGATGACTTGAAGAAGATCGCCAGTGAGAAAGAGCGCTGGAAAAAAGAAAAGAAGATAGAAAATCTACCCCCTGCCTTTTCCGACCTGGGGAGACCTCTTTCTTTGGTGTATACTCCCGATGATCTCGAAGGTAGGGATTATCAGCAAGACCTCGGATTTCCCGGAGAGTTTCCCTTCACCCGCGGGGTTTATCCGGGAATGTATCGGAAGGGTCCCTGGCAGAAAAACAGGGTGTATCCCTCTCTTCGCTCAGCGGCACGCTGGCTAATGACATGCTCTGCGAGTACATTTCCCGGGGAACATGGGTCTTTCCACCTGGTCCTGCCTTGAGGATGAGCACCGACATTTTGGAATTCTGCGTTCACCACCTGCCCCGTTTTTACCCCTATAATATCCGGGGAATCATCATTCGCGAGGCGGGGGCTAATATGGTCCAGGAAGGAGCCTATGCCTTCGCCAACGCCATCGCCTATATCCAAGAAGCCCTGAAGAGGGAGTTGAAGATCGATGATTTCGCTCCGCGGTTTTCTTTCTTCTTTGCTACCGGTCTGCAGGTCTTCGAGGAAGCGGCCCGTTACCGGGCTCTGCGGCGGCTCTGGGCCAGATTGATGAAAGAACGTTTCGGTAGCCAGAATCCCAATTCCATGCTATTACGGTTCACGGGCACGGTAGGCGGCAGCACCTACCGCGCCCGTGAACCCGAGAATAACATTGTCCGCGAAGCTTACGGCTTACTGGCTAATATCCTGGGAGGTGCACAGGGAATGCTCCAGCCGGCCATGGATGAAGCTTATGCCATCCCGACCGAGCAAACAGCCCGTTTGTCCTTGCGCACCCAGCAGATTCTGGCTTACGAGACAGGAGTGACCAAGGTTGTCGATCCTCTGGGAGGATCCTATTTCGTGGAAACCCTGACCAACCAGCTTGAAGAATAAATCGGAAAAGAAATGGAAAAGATTGATTCCATAGGTGGGGCGGTTAAAGCCATAGAAATGGGCTATCCCCAAAAAGCCATCGCTGAAGAGGCTTACCGGCTCGCCCGGGAGGAAGAAAACGGGCAAAGGATTGTGGTCGGCGTGAACATGTTCCAGACTGAAGAAGAAGAAAAACGCCGCCTGGTGATCCATCGGGCCGATGAACAGGCTGTAAAAAGACAGATTCAGCGGACCAAAGAGGTGAAAGATTCCCGTGATGGCGGCGCCGTAAAGATGGCCCTGGAGGCTCTCTGCCAGGCAGCCGAGAAGCAGGAAAACTTAATGCCCTATTTTATTAAGGCCGTGAAAACCTACGCCACCATCGGGGATATAACCGGAGCTTTGAAGAAGGTCTTTGGGGAATACCGGGAACCGCTGAACATTTGAACATTTCTTTTATCGCAGAGATTGCCAAGTACGCCTAGATTAAATTTGATGGATTCGTAAAAAGTCCTGTTCCTGTCATTGCGAGGAGTTCCGCATTGGCGGGACGACGAAGCAATCTTGTCTTTTCGGGCACTTATAAAAACGAGATTGCTTCGCTGGCGCTTGCAATGACACTTTCACGACTTTTTACGAGATCATCAAATATAAATCAAGAAGCAAAATATAAAAAAGAGGGCAAAAGAAAATATTTATTTTATTCGTTCCTAAGCGTTCTCAGCGAGCCCCGCTATAAAAAATAATTTGCGGATGACTCTTGTGGGTAGCGGCTCATTATAGTTGTGACTCCAGTTTAAAAGGACGAAAAACATGGATTTTTTTCTTCAGGAAGATCAGCGCATTTTTCAGGCAACTTTCCGAAAATTTGCCGAGAGGGAGATCGCACCATTAGTCGAAGAAGCCGAAGAAACCGAAACCTTCCCCTTGCAAATTTTCCCCCAAATGGGTAAGCTCGGATATCTCTGCCCGCGTTATTCGGAGAAATATGGGGGGGCAGGGATTGATAAGGTCTCAGAAGTACTCATGCGGGAGGAAATTTCCCGGGTCTCTCAGGGAATTGCCTCCACATGGTCGGCCCACTCCCACCTGGGGACTTTTCCTGTCTACCATTGGGGAAGCGAAGAGCAGAAGCAGAAATACCTGGTTCCAGCTATCCGCGGGGAAAAAATTTTTGCCTTCGGCCTGACCGAACCCAATGCCGGCAGTGATGTGAAGGCCATCGAGACCACAGCTCGCCAGGAAGGCAATTTTTATGTTCTCAACGGAAGAAAGATCTTCATTACCAACGGCAACATATGTGATTTTCTCACCCTGGTGGCCTACACGGACAGAGGTCGGGGATACAAGGGGATCAGCCTCTTCCTGGTGGAGAAGGGGACTCCCAGGTTCATCGTCAGCCGCAAGCTTAAGAAAGAAGGGGTGCGTTCTTCAGAGACCGCCGAGCTTTTGTTTGAAGATTGTAGGATTCCTAAAGAAAATCGGATTGGAGAAGAGGGAAGTTTTTACCGGGTGATGGAGACTTTGAACGAAGGGCGAATCGGGGTTGCCGGAAATTGCGTGGGCATGGCTCACGGGGCGTATGAAGCCGCACTCCGGTATGCCCAGGAACGCGTTCAGTTTGGCCGGCCCATTGCCCACTTTCAGGCTATTGCTTTCAAACTGGCGGACATGGCCATGGAGATTGATGCGTCCAGACTCCTCACCCTTCGAGCAGCCTGGTTGATGGATCAGGGGAAGAATCCCGTTAAAGAAGCCTCGATGGCCAAGCTCTTCGCCTCCGAGGTGGCCGTGCGGGTTTCCAGGGAGGCCATGCAGATTCACGGGGGGTATGGGCAGATGCGCGAGTTTCCGGTGGGCCGCTTTCACCGCGATGCCCTGGTTTACGTGGTGGGGGAAGGGACTTCGGAAATCCAGAGACAGATCATCGCCAAACAGATGAAGATATGAGAGTAGTCTGTAACCCTTCAGTCACGGGTGGGTGGCCAAGGTCGGATGAGGAAAGGTTCGGCGTAAAGGCCAAGGGCGCCCATGGCCGGGGAGCCAGTCCAGTCCGCTTGGAACCATGAGGCGCTGATTTCTCCGTGGATGGGGCGGGGCTGACGCCTTCCGCCTCCTCCGGCGGAGGTTCAGTGAGTACACCATGAACAGGGATATCCCAGCCGATGCTTCCGGCGCGTACCGGCCTGGCCCCCCGGCCAAAACAGAATCTTTGCCAGGGTTAGTTCCTCCGATATTCCTGTCATAGCCACTCGTGACTGAAGGGTTACAGTAGTCTTATATTTTTTTATTGACATCTTTTGAGGGGAACGGTAGTATATTTATGGATGAGTCGGATGATAGTTTTGGGAAACAAATAAGAGAGCCATTGGAAGTGTATTTATATATTACTTTCAATGGCTTTTTTTGTTGGCCAGAGCGATATCCAGGCTTATTCACAGAAGCATTCAGCAGAAAGGAGGGATATCGCTATGGCAGAAGGACAGGTGAAGTGGTTCAACGAAAAAAAAGGCTACGGCTTCATCCAGCAGGATGATGGACAGGACCTTTTTGTCCATTACACAGCCATTCAGGGAGATGGTTTCAAGACCCTGACAGAAGGCCAGAGGGTTCGTTTCGAGATCGAAGAAACATCCAAAGGCCCAAAAGCCAAGAACGTCAATATCGTTTAAGTATTTCTGATTTTGGCTTGACTAAGCGGCACCTTGATGTATTTGGGGTGCCGTTTTTTTTAGGCGCTTAGCGCCTCATTAATACAAACATGTTTGTAAGAAGGAAATTTCTTGGCGCCAGAAAATTCTCCCATCCCCCCCTTTAAAAAAGGGAAGCTGTGAAAAAATCGAGGAAAACGGGGTTATGTCGATAAAAATATCAATAATTTCAAGCCCCCAATCTCCCAAAGTTGAATTTTTTCACAGCTTCAGGGGGGTTAGGGGGAATTTGAAGCATTTTGGCTGCCCGCCTGAGGCGGGCAACTTTTTACGCGCAAGGTCGCGGAAAAAGCCTATGGCATTAGAAGAGCATGCGGAAGCCTACAAGCATCAACAGCAGGGCAAAAACCCGATGGATCCGCAGGGGGCCTGTCTTGGAAGCTACATTCGCCCCCCATTTCGCTAAAAAGAGACTGGGCACGCCAGCCAGAACCCATGCCGGGGTATAAACATATCCCCAGGCGAAGGGGGGGAGATTAGGCTTGCCCAAGCCGTTTAAGATATACCCGGCCGTGCCCATCAGGGCAGCGAAAAAAACAAAGGCCAGGGAAATACCCATGGCCCGGTAGATCGGAATCCTAAGGAAGCGGACCATTAACGGGATGGCAAGCACTCCTCCACCCAGACCGAAGAATCCGGAAAATATTCCAACTACGAGACCAATCATCAAAGCGGGAAAAGACCTGGGCGGGACATCGTCTCCGGGTGTTCCCGTTTCCTTTTTCGGGATGAACATCTGGGCCGAGAGGATGATTAAGAGCGACCCAAAAAGAATCCTCAACAACTCCCCTTTTATATGCGCTGTTAGGGTTGAGCCCAACAACGACCCCAGGATGCCCGGAATAGCTAAGAGAAGGACCACCCGCCATTTTATGTTGCCTGCTTGAGCATGAGCCCATGAGGCAGATAAAGAAGTGGGAATTATGATGGCCAGGCTCGTTCCAAAAGAAAGGTGCACGATGACCTCCGGGGCAATGAGCATCGACGGAAAAGCCCAGTAGTAAAGAAGAGGAATAATTACCATCCCTCCCCCCACCCCGAGAAACCCTCCCAGAAATCCTACGGCCGTGCCGATTAGAACGAATTGCGAAATATTATAAAAGGAAATTTCCATTACGCTCTGGCACCGGGAAAATTAAAAGAACAGTATCAATTTAGCGGTTTGAAAAAGTGGTTTTACCACCTTTGTTGAGGTCCGGGGGTCTGGGTGGAACGCGCCGGAAGCATCGGCCGGTTTCCGCTTGGCCACGAAGAACCCCGCTCGATTCCGCCGGAGGAGGCGGGGGGCGTTTTCCCCGCCCCATCCGCGAAGAAATCAGCGCCTTATGATTCCAAGCGGGCCGCCCAGGCCCCCGGACCATGGATTCTCTCTGACCTTACGCCCCACCTCTTTTCAAAGGGCTAAAGTGTTATAAAGAACAACCAAGCGGCAGGGGAGCCCCAAAAATTAATCCCGGCAGGTACCGGGATTAAGGCAGAGGAAAGGGGATAAACAATCCCAGATTCTTCAATCTTTAAGGCTCTTCTTCCTCCAGACCGGCGGCGTACGCTAAACTTCGGTAGGTCAGGTCTTCTTCCGTCCTTTTTTGAATGCTCATCTCTTTTTCCCATCTGGATTGGCAGGAGACACATAACTTGGCTAAAGGCATTACCTTCAGGCGTCCCTGGCCGATTTTTTCCCCGCAGTCCTCACATGTCCCATAGGTTCCTTCATCGAGTTTTTCCAGGGCCTCGTTGATGGCTAAAACCTTTTCTTTTTCCCGGCCGGTAAGCAAAAGAGAAAGCTCTCGATCGCGCTCGTCGCCGGCTTGATCGACCAAATCCCCGATGTCCGACGGGGTTATCAAAGATTCGCTAAAACGGTTTTCAGAGATTTCCGCGACCAGCTTATCCCGCATATCCAAAAGTGATTTTCTCGTGACATCTTTCTCGTCCTTGGGAGAAGGAGGTTTAGCTGGCGCTGCCGTTTTAATCGATGCTTTCACAGGTTTTTTCAACATTTTTTTCTTGAGTGGTTTAGGTTTGATAAGTTTTTTGTTTTTTTTTAGGTTAGGGTCTGGCTTTTTGGCCGGGGCACTTTTCTTTTTTTTCTCATCCTTCGGGGTCCCCATGAAGGGCTTCCTCCCTTCTGAAAAAGTAAACCTCAAATCCATTTAAAGTTATTTAATGTACAATATATTTTTATATTGTCAAGAAAATTTTCGCAAAAATTGGCAAATTCAAAAAAATTAGGAAGGGCCGTTTAAAATGACCAGAAAAACTTCCTGAAAGGAGAAAAGATGCCCGCGAGGCGGAAAAGGAACTATCAAAGTTCATTTCTAAAAATTGGTCGGGGCGACTGGATTTGAACCAGCGACTCCCTGCTCCCGAAAAAACTTATCGTTTTTGGGGACTGTTTCCTTAACCCCCTAATACTACTACGTTAGGTTAAAAATGAAAAACCAGTAAAATCAATAGCTGCCGTCTTTTTTACATTAGAATTGAGACCGAACCATAAAAGCCCATTTAAACCCTGACTTTCGCCAGTTATTTAGAATCGATTGATTTTATTGATAAATAGAGTTCATTATGTATAGCCTAATTTATATGAATGCGAACATCACTTTTTATACTATTAATAGTAAGAAATTTCTTGACAAGATCACAATTATATTATATTGTATATCCTAATCATGGCTTCCCTTCTCAAAAAGATCATTAAGGGTAGACCCTATTATTATGCCGTGGTCTCTAAGCGGATCAATGGGAAACCCAAAATTGTCAAACAGACTTATCTGGGAACGGCCGAGGCCATTATCAAAAGGCTTACGACCATTCCCGATCCTCTGGAGGTCGAGCACACCGCTTTTGGGGAAGTCGCTGCCCTTTGGGCCCAAGCTGAAGAACTCGATCTGATCCACCTGATCGATGGGGTGATTCCTCAGCATGGGAATCGGGAAGTCTCCATTGGAACTTTCTTGACCGTGGGAGCCATCAATCGAGCTGTGGACCTTCGAAGTAAGGATGGCGTAGGGCGGTGGATGAAGAAGACGGTCTTGGGGGATCTCCTGGGCCAGCCTGCCGAGGCGTTTGACAGCCAGAGCTTCTGGGATGCCATGGATTTGGTTGAAGATCGTCATGTGGAGGCGATTGAGGAAAAGCTCTGGAAAAAGATTCTCACCCTTTATCGCCTTCTCATGGATGTCCTGCTTTGGGACACCACAAACTTTGCCACCCATATGGATGGTCTGACTTTCTCTGAGTTGGCTAAGCGGGGAAAACCCAAGCAGGGGAGTTTGGACCAGAGGCTGATTGGTTTGGGAATGGCGGCGACGCCTGTGATAGGGCTTCCCTTTCTGCATAAGGTCTATGCCGGCAACCAGCATGATGCCAAACTGTTTCCGGAGGCCCTCCGTCTTCTGGTCAATCGCTATCAGCACTTGGCGAAGACCTCCGCTGGGCTCACCCTGATCATCGACAAGGGGAATAACTCTAAGGAAAATATTGAGTTTGGAAACGGCCAGGGCGTTTCTTTCATCGGAAGTCTTAAGCCCTCTCATTTCCCAAAGTTTCTTAGGATTCCCTTGCATGACTATACGGAATCGGTGGGCCCCAACCGGGTCCATCGGAGAAGAGGCAAGGTTTTCGAAAAAGAGAGAACGGTCATCATTACCTTTCATCCAAAGCTTTACGAAAGGCAGAAGAAAACCCTCCAGGCCCGTCTGGAGAAGGCCAGCCTTGAACTTAAGAGGCGATTTAAAGAAGAACAATCTAAAAAGGAGTATCGTCATAAGCCAGAGGTCCTTCTCAAACAATATGAAGCCTATCTTAAGAAGAAAGGGCTTCATTGCCTCCTTGGGGTCAAGATCAGAGGTAATAGGCTCATCCTTCGTAAGGCCTTACGCTCCTTCCGTAAGAGGGAGAAGTCCTTTGGGAAAACGATCCTCTTTTCTGACCGTGACGAGTTATCGAGCCAGCAGATCATCGATGCCTACCATGGGAAGAATGTTCTGGAAGAGAATTTTAAGTTTTTAAAAGACCGTCACTACCTTCATTTTGAGCCTGTCTACCACTGGACCGATCAGAAGATTAAGGTTCATGCCCTCACGTGTGTCTTGGGGCTCATTTTGGTCAAACTCCTTCTATACCGAATCTCTCAAGCTAACCTTTCGATGAGCTTGCCTGTTCTTATGGAAGAGCTCAAGGATATGAAAAAAATTATTCTTGTTTACCCTCAAGGGCAGGTGAAAGAAAAACTTAGTAAGCTCTCCAGCATTCAAAAGGAACTCTTTCACTTGTTCAATCTGTCTAAATACATAGACTCCAGTTAAAATTAGGTATGGCTGCGTATTCCGACGCATTCCGGCCACCCCCCTCGGGGGAGATGAGAGCGACGCTGGATAATTAAACCCAAACCCATTACACTACCCTCCTGAAATTTCCCAGGAGGTGAAAATGGCTAAGGAGAGATTATCCATGCGCAAGATCAAGGAAGTTCTACGACTCCACTTTGAACATCAACAATCCATAAGGCAGATCGCCAAAAGCTGCGCCATCGCTCGCAGCACCATCAAAGAATATCTCCACCGGGCGGAAGAGGCCAAGGTAACCTGGCCTCTTCCCCCAGAGATGGACGATGCCACTTTAGAAAACCAGCTCTTTCCTCCCGCTCCCTTGATCTCCTCAGAAAAGCGCCAGATGCCTTCCATGGAGTATCTTCACCGGGAACGAAAGCGAAAAGGCGTTACTCTCCAACTTCTGTGGCACGAGTATAAAGAAGCCAATCCCGAGGGCTATCAATACAGCCAGTTCTGCGAACGCTATCGCCAATGGACCGAAAAGCTCGACCTCTGTCTCCGCCAGGAATACCGCGCCGGAGAAAAACTCTTCGTCGATTATGCCGGCCAAACCATCCCGATCCAGGACCCCTTAACCGGCGGGAACCAAGAAGCCTATCTTTTTGTGGCCACGTTAGGCTCCAGCAATTACACCTTTGCCGAAGCTACCCTAACCCAGAATCTCCCTTCCTGGATTCAGTCCCACATCCACGCCTTCGAGTTTTTTCACGGGGTCCCCGAGATCCTCATCCCCGATTATGTTCCCGGGAACATAATCGGGGTTATGTGCCTTCCCGTGTTATGTGGCGTGAGGTCAGTTTTAACCGTAATTTTTAGGAGGACCTCGCTGATTTGGCAACATAATGTCTAAAGCGAATTGAGCCATTTTAAGAGGGATTGGTCATCTCGCCAAATTGGTTTTCGGGGAAACCCCTCCGAAGAATCCACAGGCGGTTCGCATGCCTTTAAGGCTTCTTCCTTGGTTCGGATGTTAATCTCGGCATATCGATTCGTTGTGTCCAGGGTTGCATGGCCCAGCCAGGCCCGTATTACGTTGACCTCGACGCCGGATTCTAGAAGGTGTACTGCTGCAGTATGGCGAAAGACATGCGGAGAGATATGCCGTGACTCACCATTTGATCTTTTATGATTTAGATGCTGGGTATGGCGCCGAACAATCTTGTAGATACCAAAACGCGTCAGAGGGCAAGCCGGGTGAGAGAGAAACAGTGGATGATCGGGCGCATTTTCGATTCCTTGCTCTTTGAGGAGTTGCCTTAGCAGGTTAGCGGTCTTTGTCCAGAGCGGACAGACTCTCCACTTATCGCCTTTTCCGTGAAGATGAACTCGGGGGAGAGAACCAAGGTCCAAATTGGCTACACGAAGTTCAGCTACTTCTTGCACACGAGCCCCTGTGTTATAGAGAACGAGCAAAAGTGTCCTGTCCGGCAACGAGTGCTGCCCGTCGGATGGCATCCCTACAAAAAGGGCATCGATCTCGTCTCGTTCCAGGAATCGGGTTTCTGGTGGTGGTACTCTTTTGATCGGTATCGCCGATATACGCTCCGCCTCCACAATCATCTCCGGTACCTGCGTCGCGATATAATCGAAGAACGTATGCAGGGTAGCCAATCGGTGATTGCGCGTCCGGACATGGTTATTTCGGTCTGTTTCGAGATGTCTCAAGAACCGTTGAACTCGTTCGAAGGTCAGATCTGTTAGGAGAAGTTTTGAGATTTTGCGGGAGGCATCGCTGGCCACAAACTGTAGAAATAGCCGCAACACGTCTCGATAACTCTTGACTGATGCCGGGCGCAGTCCTTTTTGGAGACTAAGATGATTCTCAAAGAAAGCGTGAAGCGTAGGCCCCAATGTCAAATTCGTCATAGGATCACCTCCTTGAGGAGTGGTCCTGTGAATCGTTCAAATCGCTGGTTTGCTTCTTGGAGCAGATCGGTCGTGATGGTTAGATAGACGGCTGTGGATTGAGGATCCACATGGCCAAGAAATGTGGAAAGGTGGACAAGACGTTTTGCGGGATCCGCCCCCGTTCGATACCAGCGCAACAGCGTTGACACAGCAAAAGAGTGGCGATTATTCCAAGATTGGAATAATCGCCATGCCTTCGCCGTACACCGACTCATCGCTTGGTACCGGGCAGGCGCCAACGTGCAAGCTATGTTACCGCCTCTATCCACCTACCTAGGCCACCTCAACGTCTCGGGAACCCAGACCTATTTGACCATGACCCCGGAACTGCTCGCCGAGGCATCCCTTCGCTTTGAGGGCTATGCCTCGATGACGAAGGAGGATACCCATGAGTAAAGATCGCCTCCTCGCACCTTATGTGCGCCAATTCCTACTCCAAGACCTCCTTGCCGACCGCAACCTCAGCCTCAACACCCAGAGGAGCTACAGAGATACTATTCGCCTGTTGCTCCGCTTCATTCACCAGAACCACTCGACTGATCCTATCCGAGTGACCGCCGAACAAGTCACGGCAGACCTCGTTCGCAACTTCCTGGCCTACCTGGAGAACAATCGCACCAACTCCGTGGCGACTCGAAACCAACGGCTCGCCGCAATCCACTCCTTCTGCCGATTCATCTCCCGACAACTCCCAGAACTCCTCGATCAAGTCAGACAGATTCAAAGTATCCCTCTCCGCCGAATGGTGGGGCCCTCCATAGCCTACCTCGAGAAGGAAGAAATCGACGCGCTCCTGGCCACACCAGATCGCAGTCGTCCCCAAGGACAACGAGATTACGCCCTCCTTCTTTTCCTCTACAACACCGGCGCCCGGGCAGGCGAAGTGGCTCATACCACCCTGGGAGACCTAAATCTCGGACCCCGTCCGTCTGTGCGGATCCTTGGAAAGGGTGGCAAAACCCGACTCTGCCCCCTCTGGGACCACACCAGTAAAGTTCTGCGTAACCTGCTAGGTCCACGCCTCGAGGGTTCACGGGACACTCCCCTCTTCCGTAACGTCCGGGGCCAGCCCATGACCCGGTTCGGTATCCACACCCTCGTCAAACGCACCGTAGCCAAAGTTGCCCAAACTGCCCATTCCCTGCGGGAAAAGCGGGCTAGCCCTCATACCTTTCGACATACTACAGCGGTCCACCTCCTACGCTCAGGAGTCGACATCAACACGATAAGAGCCTGGCTCGGTCACGTCTCCCTCGAGACGACTAACCGATATGCTCAAGTGGACCTAGAGATGAAAGCCAAAGCCTTGGAAACCTGCGCTGTCAGCCAAGCCCATCCAAAACCGAAGCCTACCCGGGTTTGGCGAAAGGACCCTGATCTGCTAGCCTTTCTTAACTCGCTATAGGCTCCCCGAAGCATAAAATTATGTGGCGAGATTCTGGCCCAAAAAGAAAGAACAACAATGACTTCCCTCCCCCCTCGCCACATAATTTATTACGCAACATAACGCATCTTATGTTTTTAACAACATAATATTCGGGAAATCTGCATGCTACGTTCTGTGGGGGTTGGGGCACCAATTTGGTGCCCCTTCTACCCGGCGTCGGGGCCAACGGATATAGGGTTGAAATAGTGTGGCACCGCCGGGAAACCAGGCGGCAAACAGAGAAAACAAACTTCAACCTAAGTATCGGGAGAAACCGGCCTACTCGACTCAATTGACAATTGAAGATGTGACCCCTATTCCCCCCTATTCCCTTACCTCCCTCTTTGTTGACATTTTACTGCCGCGTGTTAATATGGGGTTGATATGAAAAAAATACTTAAGGAAAAATTTAAAATTTTAGGGGTATCCATTGTGTACCTCTTCGGGTCAAGGGCCGTTAACAAAGAATCGCGCTTAAGCGATGTCGATATAGGTGCGGTGTTTAACTTTTCACCTCAAGGAAAAGATACGAGGGCTGTATATCAGAGCCTGTATGAAATGTTTTCGGAAGTGTATCCAGGTGTCAGGGTGGATATTGTTTTTTTGCAGGCGGCCCCCCTTGCCCTGCAATATTCGGCCATCAAAGACGGAAAGATCCTTTTTGAAGAAAACCCCCTCTTTAGAGCCGATTATGAAAATAGAGTCGTCAACCAGCATCTCGATTTTAAACCTCTATTAGATTATTTTGATGGGATGGCCGCAAAACGATATGCCCAAACCTAAAATTCCCATAAACAAAGAAGTTTTGCGGACCCGGATTTCGTATATCGAGGATTCTCTACAAAGTCTTGGAAGATTTAAGGGAATTCAATATGAGGAATTTCATTCGAACCCTGATCATTTTCGCATTGCCTTTTACGACCTTCACAGATCGCTGGAAGCAATCATGGACATAGGGTCTCACATCCTATCAAGAATTCCAGGGGCCAGACCATCTTCATACAAGGATATCCCGCGACTCCTTGAGAAACACAGGATTATTCCATCTGATTTTGCCAGTGGCCAGCTGGCCAAAATGGCCGGTTATAGGAATCGAATGGTTAATTTTTACGGCGAAATCCCGGAACGGGAAATCTACAACATCATTCAGGAAGAGCTCGAAGATCTTCATACTTTCTGTGCCTACATCGATGAAGTTTTAAGGAATCCTGCCCAATTTAATCTCCAGGCCGAGTAAGTTTAGGCGTTTCCCTCTTTGCCATCTTCCTATCAGATTTTCATTTATGTCAATTGTTGACCTGACCACCAACTTCCATCAGGGGAGATCTGTTAGTAATGATTTTTTACAGGGTTTCGTAGAGTCCCAATTCCTTCAATGGTTACTTCCACCACATCGCCAGGGTTCATCGGGCCAATTCCTCCGGGTGTTCCGGTGCTGATGATATCCCCAGGGAATAGGGTCATGCATTGGGAGAGGTAGTGGATTAAAAAAGGCACAGGGAAAACCAGCTCCCCAGTCCAGCCCTCCTGCACCATTTTTTTATTAAGAAAAGTACGCACGGTTAGATTGGCTGGATCGAGGCCGGTAGAAATACACGGCCCAAATGGAGCGAAGGTATCGAACCCTTTGGCCCGGGTGAGCTGACCTTGAACCCTGGTTAAGGTCCGCTCGGTAATATCGTTGAAGCATGTATATCCCAGAACATGGTTCAGAGCTTCTTCTATAGAGACGTCTTTGATCCGGTTTTTAATCACTACGCCTAACTCCCCTTCGTAATCTACCCGCTTGGCCACCCGGGGATAGAGGATAGGGTCTTCCGGGCTGATGATAGTTGTTAATGGTTTGATGAAATGGCTGGGAAACTCGGGTATCTTGTCTCCCAGCTCTTCAATATGTGAACGAAAATTAAGGCCGACACAGATGATTTTTGTAGGCTCGGCCGGGGGCAGAAGGCGGACTTCGGAAAATTTATGTTTCAGGGACGAGACTTCAAAATCGCCATAGATGGACCCGGAGATTTCGCGAATAAGGTCATCTTCCCAAATTCCATAGCCAATACGATCTTCTCTTTGAAAGCGGACAAATTTCATGTTTCCCTCCTCAAAGCGCAGAACCAAATTTTCCCTCATCATAAGCGAATCGCGCTTTTATTGAAATAGAAAAAACGTCGGTAGACGGAAAAAAATGTTGCTGATGGAGATTGAAAAATGATAGAATCCCCATCGTTGAATGCCCCTTGGAGAAAGAAGGGCATACGGGCATAATCCCTGAAAATAGAGTTATGTATAGGCCAAGGCCACCCAGACTCCGGGTGGCCTTTTTTTATGGAGGGGACAATGATAGAAAAAACAGCGGCGATCACTTCCTATTTTGTAATCATTCTCTTGATCGGGCTTTATAGCCGCAAATATTCCAAAAACACTCCGGAAGATTTTTTTCTCGGCGGGAGAAACCTGGGGCCTATTCTTCTATTTTTTACAATGGCGGCCACCAATTTTTCAGCCTTCACTGTCTTCGGGTTTTCCGGAGCGGGTTATCGATCGGGATATGCCTTTTACCCGATCATGGCCTTCGGAACGGGGTTCATGGCCATCACCTTCAGTTTTATCGGCAAGCGGGTTTATGAGCTGGGGAAAGAAAAAGGGTATATCACCCCCTCGGAATTGATCGGGAAACATTACCAGAGCCGGGTTTTGCAGCTATTGGTCTTTGCCGTGATGGTAATTTTTACGTTGCCTTATATTGCCATTCAACCGATTTCGGCAGGGTACACCCTGGAATCTCTTTTGGGCATCCCCTATTTCCTGGGGGGAGCGCTGGTCATGGCCGTTATTGTATTTTACGTCTTCCTGGGAGGCTTTCGGGGAGTGGTTTGGACGGACGCGGTTCAAGGGGGGATGATGATAATTTTAATGTCCGTTGCCCTCTTCCTATTAGCTGCGCCGCATGGCGGGGTCGCTCAGGCGAACCTTGCTGTTTTTGAAAAGTATCCGGAACTCTATTCCCGGCCGGGAATGGGCAATGCCTTCCCCGTATCCATCTGGTTCAGTTACATGCTGCTGTGGCTGCTTTGTGATCCCGTGTTCCCTCAGCTCTTCCAGCGTTTTTTCTCCGCTAAAAATCACCGTTCCCTGGATCTGACCATGCTGGCCTATCCGGCCATTTGCGGGTTTTTGTTCCTCCTGCCCATTACCATAGGAGTAATCGGACGGCTCTCTTTTCCGGGTCTTTCAGGAAAAGAAGCTGACAAGATCCTCCCTCTTTTACTTTCCCAGCAGGCGGACAACTGGCTGGGAGCCTTGATCCTGACTGCCGGGTTGGCCGCTCTCATGTCCACGCTGGATTCGCAATTGCTTACTTTAAGTTCCATGTTTACCCGCGACGCCATTGCCAACCCCAAAAATGGAAAAAAGCAGGAATGGCTGGGGAAACTCTTTATCCTTGTCCTGGCAGGGGCAGGGCTTGTCATCGCCTACCGCCCGCCGAGCACCATTTTAATAATTGCCACGGAGGCCTTCACTGGCCTGGCCGTCTTATTCCCCACCGTTCTTGGGGGGCTCTACTGGCGCAAGGCTTCGTCTCTGGGGGCCATCCTCTCGATTCTGGTTGGTGAAGCCCTGGTGGTTGGCTACATGCTCAAGTTGCTTCCGACGTTTGGTTTCCTGCCCGTCGTTCCAGTCCTTTTTGTGACCGGCCTGGTTTTTTTTGTGGTCTCTTTTTCCCAGTCCAGTCGCCCGTTTAAAGAACAGATCTCCTCATGGAAAATTTCCAAGGATGAAAAGACCAGGAAAAATACTTTGATCTCTTCTATCGTTTTCAGCGCTCTATTCTTTCTGGGAATTGATTTCTGGGCCTGGGGTTCCGCTTCTCCATTGATTGGAGGGTTTCCTTGGTGGGTCTGGTATTTTGTGGGACTTAACCTTCTGGTCATGGTTGCCATGGCCTGTTTCTTGACTGAAAAGAAATGAAGTGGCCGAGGGCCCGGGAAGCCCGGTCGATAGTTTTGAATACCGGAAAGCCTGCCGCCTGATAGACATCCCTTTCCCGGCGCCATTCGGCTTCCAGATCGATCATGCCGGCCTCCGTAGTAATGTCCGGCAGGATGAGAATGATGGGCTTTTGGTATTTTGCCCGGACTTCCTCACAGGCCTTGAGCAGTTCCGGCTGGAAGCTGAATTGAGAGAGTAGGCGATCGTCCATCCTCAGCCGGTGGCGAACCTGGAAGAGAATATAGAAGAGAATCTGAATGACGATCAAGGTGTCTATTCCTTCGTCTTCCCCGGCGGCTTCCATAACTTTTCGAAGCATTGAGGGAGGAATCATGGGATTGCCGAGGTCAACGGGATTTCTCAGGCTGTTGCCTACGGGAGGAAAAGAGGTTTTTAGTTTTTGCAGAATCGGCCAGGAAAAGGGAGGAACAGAAAGCCCAAGTCTTTCAAGAGAATCTGAAGCGGCTACGCTGATGGCTCCCCCGCCGCCCATTACGGCAACTCTCGGACCGGCGGTGTTCGGCAGATAGAGGAAGGCATAGATCGTATCGACTAACTCTTCTGCGCTTCCTACTTGGATCACCCCGGCCTGTTTCAAAGCCGAATTCCATACCTTTTCAGACCCGCTTAGGGACCCAGTATGGCTCATCACGGCCTGGCTTCCAGTGGCAGTTAAACCAGCTTTCCAGAGGATTACAGGTTTCTTCCTTCTGTTTTCTTTTAGAATCCGTAAAAAAATTGGCCCGTCCTCTACTCCCTCGATGTAGCCAGCAATGATCCTGGTCTTTTCGTCGGCGAAGAAATATTCCAGAAGGTCGCAGGCGGCAACATCGCAACCGTTGCCGTAACTGACCATTTTGCTAAAGCGCATGCTGAGCCCTTTGGCAATTTGGCCCAGGTCCGCACAGAGACCGCCGCTCTGGGAGAAAAAACCTACCGGACCAGTCGCTCGGGAAAAGTTTTGTCCCGGAAGAATGGTCAGTCCGCTTTCAGGACAGTAAATTCCAAAGCAATTGGGGCCCAGAATACGGATGCCGCGGCGAGCGATGCGGGTGATATCTTCTTCCATCCTTCTTCCCTCGGGAGTTCCTGTTTCCCTAAATCCGGAGGTTAGGATTTCAGCCCCTTTTACTCCTTTGCGCAGGCATTCTTCCAGGGCGCCACTAACCAGGGGGGCGGGTATGGTCAGGATAGCCAAATCAACTTCTCCGGGGATTTCTTTTAGAGAAGGATAGACTTTCAACCCGTTTATCTCCCCCCCCTCAGGGTTGACCGGATAAATCTTTCCCTGGTAGCCGATCTCCATGATGGCGCTTAAAATAATATTCCCAAATTTGGCCAGTTCTGCCGAAGCGCCAATAACGGCCAGGGACTTTGGATAAAAAAGAGGCTCAAAGACCTCCAGGATGGATTGGTTCACGGTTTTTCCTTTCTGGCCTAAGATGAAGCCTCCAGAGAAGAAATAATAATTCTTGCTGTGGTTTCAAGATCCTTCTGCAAACTCTCCACAATCTTTTTCTTATTCCTCTCGACAAATCCTTCGAACATCTCCCAATGGCATTTCATTGGCAAAGAAAGTTCCTGCTTCCCTATGACATAGCTGTAAACATAAGGGCCAACGCGAGCGCATAATCTTTCAATTGTTTCAAAAAGGAGGGGCGAATCAGCATGGGAATAAATCGTAAAATGAAACTGAGTGTTTTTTCTCATAAATATTTTTGGTCTGTCCGTCGAGGCCTCCATGCTTTCTACCAAACGCTTCAGTTTGGGTATCTCAACCTCGGGCATCAAGTCACAGGATCTTTCCGCTGCCAAAGATTCAAGTATAATTCTGAGGCGAAGGGCCTCCTCCATTTCTTTGGCCGTCAAGGAGTTAACCCTAATTCTCTTATTGCTCTCAATCACAATTATTTTTTCGGATTCAAGCTGCCACAGGGCTTCACGTACAGGCATAAGGCTCACGCCAAATCCTTTTGCCAGATCTCTGAGGCTGATGGACTCCCCCGGCAAAATTTCCGCGGAGATGATTTTATCCCGAAGCTGATCGTAAACCTTCTGCCGCATCGTTTTTACGGAAATCTTTTCTAAGATCATACCCTCTCCCCTATAAATATATATGATCACATATTACAAATATCATTAATAAATTCATTTTAAATATTAAATAGTTATAGTTGATACATTTTTCTATTGACAAAATATTAAAATTATTTTATGTCATTATACATTATTATTAGGAAGGCATCAAGAATACAAAAGATGTTTGTTTATTATAAGGCCCTCCCAAAAATTACACCCGGGCGAAAGGTTTTTTCAATAAAAATTCTTCCACCATATTTTTAAACTTTTGGTAGTGTTATAATTAATCAATAATGAGGAAAAAAATGAAAGGCATCGTTTGTGAACAACCCGGGCAATTTCGCTTAAAGGAATTTGACTCTCCGCTTATAAAGTATGGAGAAGCTCTCGTTCGTATCCGGCGAGTGGGCATCTGTGGATCTGATCTGGGCGCATTTAAGGGAGACCATCCCCTGGTTACTTATCCGCGAATCCTGGGGCATGAACTCTCCGGAGAAATTGCTGAGATCGGTGGCTATTCCCCGGGATTCAGCGTTGGGGATCGCGCAGCCGTCCTTCCCTACATCGAATGCGGGAAATGTATCGCCTGCCGACAGGGAAAAACAAATTGTTGCACGCGCCTGGAAGTTTATGGCGTTCACCGCGACGGAGGGATGCAGGAATACATGAGCGTTCCATCCGATCACCTGATCAAATCCGCAAAACTCAATTTTGACCAGATGGCCATGGCGGAATGCCTGGGGATCGGGGCGCATGCGGTCAGGCGTTCCCAAATTAAAGAAGGAGAATTGGCCCTGGTCATCGGGGCTGGGCCGATCGGCATTGGAGTCATGCAGTTTGCCAAAGTAGCCAGCGCAAAAGTCATTGCTGTTGACCTCGTTCAGGAGCGCCTGCAATTTTGCCGGGAGAATAAGTGGGTGGATTATGCTATTCCTGCCCAGGGTGAATGGATAAAGGAGATCGAGTCCATCACCAAAGGAGATTATCCCCCGGCAGTATTCGATGCTTCCGGAAATGTCCGTTCCATGGAGAATGCCTTCAACCTGGTTGGGCATGGCGGAATTCTGGTAATGGTGGGGCTGGTCAAAGGGAACATCAGCTTTGCAGATCCTAATTTCCATCGGCGGGAGCTCACGGTGATGAGCAGCCGCAACGCCACCCGGGAAGACCTTGAATACGTAAGCCGTTCTATGGAGGAAGGGAAAGTGGACGCTCTTCCGCTAATCACCCATCGAGCGCCTCTTGACCAAATTATTGGCCGATTTGATTCCTGGCTTAAACCGGAGACCGGCGTGATCAAAGCCATCGTGGAACTTTAAATTAGGCACAGAGGGCGCAGCGCGGCATAGCCGCAACCAAAAAAAGTGTAGAGAGCGCCTAAAGTGAGCTAAAGTGCCTAAAGTTGGAAAAAGCAATTTCCTATACAATTGAGCTTCTTGCAAAAGTCCGTAATTTACCCTTCGACAGGCTCAGGGTGAACGGGCTTAGGTTGAAATTATTTAGTTTTTCCGTTCGTGGTGAGCCCTTCGACTCACCGTTCGCCCTGAGGTTCTCGAAGGGTGAACGGTTCGCTCAGGACAAGCTTGTCGAACCACAAAAAAATACTTTTGCAAGAGGCTCAATTAAATTACGATAATGGCCTAAAATCATAGCAGAGCCTACGATATTGCCTCTGCAGAAAGGAGATGCGATGATGAAACCCATTGGTTTTATCGGAGTTGGCTTCATGGGGAAGCCGATGGCCAGAAACCTCTTGCGTGGCGGATATACACTGATCGCGCACGACGTGAATCGAGGCGGAGTTCAGGAGTTGGTGGCGGACGGAGCCAGAGAAGCCTTTTCTCCCAAAGAAGTCGCTAAAGCAGCGGAAATCATCTTTACTTCCTTGCCGAGTGATCAAGCGGTCGAAGAAGTTGTCCTGGGTCAAAACGGGATTATCGAAGGGGTCGCCAGCGAGTCGATCGTAGTGGAAACGAGCACGATTTCTCCTACTACGGCGAGAAATGTTGCAAAAAAATTAGCCCTTAAAGGAGTAGAAATGTTAGATGCTCCTTTGAGCGGCGGGGTGGTTGGCGCCGAGAAAGCAACCCTTTCTATCATGGTGGGTGGAAAAGCGGAAATATTTGAGCGGGTCCTTCCCCTTCTGCAAAAATTGGGAAAGAATATTACCCATATCGGGGGCCAGGGGACGGGACAGATTGCCAAAGCCGCGAATCAGATCATTGTGGCTTTAAGCATAGATGCAGTTGCCGAGGCGCTGATTTTCGCCAAAAAAGCAGGGGCTGACCCGGCAAAAGTTAGGAAGGCCCTACTTGGGGGATTTGCCCAAAGCCGGGTATTGGAGGAACATGGCCAGAGGATGTTAGACCGTAATTTCGAACCAGGCGGCAAGATGAGATTTCATCAAAAGGATATTGGAATTGTGTTAGCCATAGCCAGAGAATTAGGAATTTATTTGCCCGGAACTTCCATGATGATGGATTTGTGGAATGCCATGACTGCTCAGGGGATGTTAGATTGGGACCATTCCGCTTTGGTAAAGGTATTAGAGCAGATGTCCAACGTAGAAGTTCGCCCGGGTTGAAGGAGGTGAAAAGAAATTTTCTATTGCCGGATAGTAATTTAAAGATCAAGAAAGGAGATTCGATATGAAAAAAGGGTTAATCGTTGGTTTAGGTGTTTTTTTTATTCTAAGTTTTATCGGAGGGAGTGCTCAGGCATCCCCTTACGCCAAGTACGCCGGGACGACCATTGTCGTCAATTTCCCGGCCCACGGTTTTTACGATGCCGCAACCAAGCTCATCCCCGAATTCACTAAAGAAACGGGGATTAAGGTTGAAGTCGACAAGGTCGAGTACTTGCGCATGCGGGACAAACAGTTGCTGGAAATGTCTAAACCCAAAGGAGACTATGACGTGATCTCCTTCGTCTGCATGTGGAAGACTGAGTATGTTAGCAAGGGTTTGATCACTCCTCTGGCCCCCTTTTTTACTACCGCTGCTCTGGTAGATCCTACTTATGATGCTGCTGATCTGATTCCCCCTTATGTTGCCACCACGGGGATGGCAGGGGGAAAGAGGGGGTACCTACCTGGGCCAACTGCAGCTCTCTATGGCGTCCCCTTCGGGTCGGAGACTAGCATCTTTGCTTACCGGAAGGATATCTTCGACAAACATGGTTTGAAGGTGCCCAAAACCTATGATGAAATGCTGAAACTGGCCGCCACTATCCGCGAGAAAGAACCTGCTATGTACGGTCTGACCAGCCGGGGCGAAGCAGGGCATCAGGTGGGCCATGCCTGGTTGAATCATTTGACTCCTTTCGGGGGTGAGGTGTTTGATGATAAATGGGAGCCCGCCTTCCATAAGGCGCCCTCAATAAGGGCTATTAACGCCATGAAAGAAATTATCAAGACCGGCCCCCCAGGAATTCCCACTTTCGGTATGGGCGCCATGGCTGACGCCTTTCTTTTAGGGCATGCCGCCATGTATCTGGATGCCACTGCCATCCCCGGCATGGTCAGGAATCCGGCCATTTCTAAGGTTGCCGGGAAAGTAGGCTATGCGCTCCATCCAAAGGCCGTAAAACATTCTACAGAGACCGGAGGTTTTGGAATTGGCATACCGTCGAATTCTACGAAGAAGGAAGCCGCCTTCCTGTTCATGCAATGGATGACTTCCAAAGCAACGGATAAGAAAATTGCCGTACTGGGTGGAATGCCCAACCGCCTGTCTACCCTCAAAGACCCGGAATTACAGAAAGAATTTCCAGAGTTCACTGCCATTCTGGAGAATTTGAAGTATGCTAATCCGGACTGGCGGCCGATCATTCCGGAGTGGCCAGAAATTTCTGTGCAACATATCGGGATTGCCCTGCACGAGGCCACCACCGGTAAGAAAACCCCTGAAAAGGCTATGGGCGATATTGTAGAGCCGGTTAGAAAGATCATGGAGAAAGCTGGTTATTATAGCTGGAAAAAATAAGCAATGAATTTCGGGGCAGCAATGCGGATGTTTTTCCTTCGCTGCCCCGGACACCGCAGGTTGTATTGTAAAAAAAAATTATAAAGGTGCTAAACTTGATGGACTCGTAAAAAGTCTGAAAATGCCCTTTTCCGTCATTCCGGCCCCGTATCAAGTACGGGGTAAACTCCAGCCGGAATCCAGTATTTTCAAATGCTTATAAATACCCTGGACTCCGGTTTTCACCTGTCTGCCAGGCACAGGCAGGCCGGAGTGACGACTTTTTACGAGAACATCAAACTTAAAAGAAAGAAAGGAATGAAAACCATGGCGCCAGTTGATATAGCGAAGATTGACCGAGATGTTTGGATCAAGGCTGTCTTCCCCGAATGGGGAACTTACCTCAATGAGGAAATTGAGGAAACCAGGGTTCCTCCGGGAAAATTGGTTATGTGGTGGCTTACCTGTTGCGGCACCTGGATAAAAACTCCAGGGGGCGCAGACATCACCATTGACTTCTGGGTACAAAGGGGCGAATATACCAAAAAGCAGCAGCCCTATGAAAAAATAAAAGATGCCCAGATCATCCGGATGACTGGAGCAAGGAAATATCCCCCTTTCCTGCGTCTCGCTCCCCACGTCATCGATCCCTTCACCGTAAAAAAACTGGACGCCGTTATGTCCACCCATATCCACGGAGATCACATCTGCGAGTTCGTGGCCGCCGCCGCCGTGAAAAATACGGAGGCGGTCTTTGTCGGCCCCAAGATGTGCGGAGACATCTGGGCCAGCTGGGGCGTTCCGGAAAAGCGGATTGTCCGGTTGAAGCCCGGCCAGAGCCATAAAATTAAAGACACGGAAATCGTGGCCGTTGAATCTTTCGACCGGACGGCCTTGATAACGCCTCCACCGGAAGGAGACTTGAGAGGCAAGATGCCCGTGAACATGGACGAGCGGGCGGTGAATTATGTGATCAAAACCCCCGGGGGGTCCATCTACCATAGCGGCGACTCCCATTTCTCCAACGGCTATTACAAGCATGGCAAACAGCACCAGATCGATGTTGCCCTGGTCTCTTACGGCGATAACGGCCCGGGGATTACCGATAAGCTGACTGCCTCCGACACGCTGCGCATCGGCCGCGACCTGGGCGCCAAGGTCCTGATGCCCATTCACTGGGACATGTGGTCTACCCAATGCCCAGATCCCAACGAGCTGGTCCTGCTCCATGAGTTCAACAAGCACCAGATGAAATTCAAGCTCGTCATCTGGAAAGTGGGGGGTAAGTTTACCTACCCGGGTGATCAGGACATCGGGAAATATCAGTACCCGAAAGACTACGGCGATTATTTTGCCGACGACCCCAACATTCCTTTCCCTTCTTTCCTCTAAAACAGGGAAAGGCGGATTCTCTTCCGGCTGCAGGGGTAGATGAAGGCTTCTGCAGCCAATTGAGGAACCAGGATGGCCCAGCAAAGACTTTTCAAAGGAATTACCCCCTACCTTTTCATTGCTCCCGCCGTCTTTGTCATGGCTTTTACCTGCCTCTACCCTGTCATTAAAGGCTTCGAGATGAGCTTTTATGATTGGTCTCTTGGCACTCCGATAGAATCCCGAAAGTATATCGGCTGGGAAAATTTCGCCTGGGCCTGGAAAGATCCCGCGCTTTTCAACTCCATCCGGGTAACCCTCGTGTTTACCGGCTGCTCCGTAACCGTCCAGCTCATCCTCGGACTGGCGCTAGCCTTCCTGCTGGAAAAGGGAATGAAGGGAATCGCCGTTTTCCGCACGGTATTCATTATGCCCATCATGCTCGCCCCGGTGGTCGTTGGTTTGATCTGGCGTTATCTCTTCGATGCGAATTACGGCTTGATAAACTATTTTGTCCAATTATTTGGCTTCCCGCCGAAGATCTGGTTGGGGACCCCTGGCCTGGCTTTGCCTGCCATCATCGTTACCGATATCTGGCAGTGGACTCCTTTCATGTTCATTCTATTTCTGGCTGGCCTGCAAAGCCTTCCAAAGGATCCAGTGGAGGCAGCGGAAGTGGATGGGGCTACGACCTGGCAGGTCATCTGGCGGGTGAAACTCCCCCTCTTGGCCCCGATCATCTGGGTGGCGATCATTCTGCGGGTGATCGACGCCTTCCGGAGTCTAGAGACCATGTTCATCATGACCTTTGGGGGGCCGGGCCGGGAAACAGAAGTGCTCTCCATGAATATTTACAAAACCGCTTTCTTGAGCCAGAGATTAGGGCAGGCCTCAGTCAATGCCGTTTTCCTGTTGGTTTTCGTTATTCTATTGAGCCTGGCGTTCCTGCTGATCGCCCGGCCGGCTTTGACTAAAAAGTGAACGCCGCAGAAATATCAGGCGCATTACCAAAAGACATGAACAATTAATTTCAGTGGGTCGGCCTATGGAAAAAAAATCACCGGAAGGTTTTTGGGCATCATTGTTGCGCAAGGAAACCTGGAAAGCAGGAAAGTATATCCTGGTTTTTTCCCTGGCTTTTGTCTATCTCATCCCCATTATTGTTTTAATTCAAACCTCATTTAAAACTCAGGTGCAGATCTTTACTACAACCCCCACCTGGTTTTTTATGCCTACTCTGGAGAATTATAGAACCGTTCTCCTGGAGCAAGGGTTTACAAGATTTATGATGAACAGCTTGGCGGTGGGGTTGGTATCGACCTTTTTTACCCTTCTCATTGGCGGGTTCGCGGCCTACGCCCTGGTCCGCTTCAAGTTCATGGGTAGAGGGACTGTTTCTTTTGGGACGCTCCTCTTGAGAATGATTCCTCCGGCTGTCCTGGTAGTGCCCATTTATGTACTTTGGTCCCACTTTGGGCTGGCTGACACCCGACTTGGCTTAATTATTGTCTATATAGGACTTAACCTTCCCTTTACGATATGGGTGCTGATCAGCTTTATATCGGAAATCCCGATAGAATTGGAAGAGGCCGCGGTCGTAGACGGTTGCGGTCCGTTGAAGATTTTCTACCGCATCATTCTCCCTCTAATCAAACCAGGGCTGGCAGCAGCTTCTATTTTTACCTTCCGCATCGCCTGGAACGAGTTCATCATTGCCCTGGTTTTAACCAATCGCATCACGCGGACCCTGCCAGTGGCCACCACGATTTATCTCACTGACATCGGCGTTCAATGGGGGAATATCACGGCCATGGGAACGCTCATCGCTCTGCCGGCATTCATTTTTACTTTCCTGGCAGCCAAACAACTGATCGCCGGGTTGACGGCTGGCGCAGTTAAGGGGTAGCTGGATTTATTCCCAAAGGGAACGGCCATAGCATAGAGGGTGGGCTTGAGTCTTTTCCCATCCGGGCGGTGGCCATGGAGGGAAACGATTAGAAAGAGTGGGGTTGTCCTTTCTTTAATACCCGGCGCAATGTTTTTTCTAAGGGGGACATCCTTAAATAAGTAAATAACTCAATGATCGAGCTGCTACCTATTCTGCTGGGCAATAGCCTCTCCTCTCTGGACGCCATATCCAATCGCCGGCGGGCTCATTTCTAAGCGTCTGGCCAATTCGGTAAGAGGAATTTCCAACTCCCGCACCGCCCAAAAGCAAAAAAGGCTCCAGGCATTAACCAGCTGCTGCTGGCGCCCCTTTGCAATTACCTTCCCCGCATCCACCCGGTAAATCTCCGCAACTCTTTCCGCAATTTGCTTGAGACCATAACCGCGCCTTTGCAACTGGCATTGACGCGTGTAATGTTCTTCGGCCTGGGCAAGGAGAGAATCCACAAAATCTGAATCTCCCAGTATCCTCTCGTCACTCTTGATGTGTTCTTGCCCCCTCAACCTTAATTTCTCCACTCCTGCCCAGCCCCCAAGGCTGCGAACCAAACCTCCTCCAATGAGATCTCGGCGGCGCCCCTGCGCTACCCCCGCCTCAACGTATGCTAAATACCCCTTCCTGGCATTCCCGATCCTTTTCCCGAAGGAATGAAGAACATAGTCCACATCCTGCCAGGGCCGCTTCATCTTGCCCATCAAGGCGCTATGCCCACAATAGGGATAACTGTTCAATGCCCCCAAATGCGGAACCCTTCCTGCCCTTAATGGGTTCAGGTGGATATAGCGAACCAGCTCCTGAAAATAGGTATCTTCCTGGCAGACAATGGATTTATATCGGTTTTGTAACAGATGCCCATGGCGCTTGTACCGGCGGTTGAAACTGACCACATACCCGGTCAGCAATCTCCTCATCAAAGTTGAAATTGGAACTGCACCGGTACGCAACAGGAAGTGGGCATGATTCCCAAGAAATGTCCAAGCATAGCACGCCGTCTTTGTTTCCATCAGAAGCCTTCCCAACCGTTCCAGAAAATTCTCCCGATCACGGTCATCGCGAAAAATCTTGCGGCGTTCTATCCCCCTGATGATGATATGATGCAGAACTCCTGGAGCATCCAGGCGGGCTAATCTCGGCATAATTCCCTTCTTATCACCCAATCCCTTTTGCCGTCAACTGAATTATTTAAGGGCGTCCCCTTTTTCCCGAGTAGGCTTCTTCCGGCCCCAATTTCTCCACCAGGGGAGTAAACCCCTGCATATCCGCAAACATCACCGTGACTTGCCGGCGCTCGCCCTCGATTTTGCCCCTCTGGGCAAGAACCTTCTCGGTCAGCCCCTTGGGAAGATACTTTTGGATTTTTCTGATTTTTTCGTCAAAGGAGAGCTCTTTAGGAATCGGCTTTGAGGGAAGGGCTAATGCATGGCCACACTGGCCGCAGAACTTGAATTGGGGTGGATTGGTCGAATTGCATTGGGGGCAAATCCTCTCCAATTTCGCCCCGCATTCCCCGCAGAACTTCACCGTATCGGGGTTTTCAAAATGACATTTGGGGCATTGCATTTTAAAGATCTCCGTTAGAACGGATACGGGTAAATCTTTTGGGATTTTGGGACCTTTCTCACTACCAAGGTTAAGCGGGCAAAAGATGCCTTGGTGTCCAAGATTTCGAAAAGAACCTTGGGATCTTCCCAAATTGCCCGAGACTCTTCTACCGCCTTCTGCAAACCCTCTTGCGGGGCGGTCAAGATCCTACCGTGATCGAGATAAAACTCTTCCACCCTCAGGTCACTCAGGCGCTTTAATGAGTTCCCCTTCCAGCCAGATATCCGGAAAAAGGAAGAGCTATTTCTCATCCTGCAGACTTCGCTACAGATTGAGGTCTTTTTCTGCTCTTCGGATATACTTGCAGAGGGAGATCAGTATTTTTCCCAATAAACCCGGAGTCGTATCAAGCAAATGATGGAAAGACCTGCTGTGTACAACTAATAAATCCATATCAGTTTCAGCAATTACCGAGGCAGTCCGGGGTTCTCTATCGATGAGAGAAATCTCACCAAAAAAATCCCCCGAAGTTAAATTCCTAATAACTCGCCCGTCTTTCTCGACCCGAGCCTTACCTTCAATAATAAAAAAGAATTCCCATCCTTTATCCCCCTGCCGAACTAAAACCTCTCCTGCCTTTTTACCCACTTTGTCTGAATGTTTAGAGATTTCTCTAAGATGGCGGTTGCTGAGTTCGCTGAACATCGGCACCTTTCTTAGGAGATCCATTTTCTGATCCCTTGTGAATAATGGCATTTTCCTACCTCCTCTCATGAGAGTTTCAAGACCGAAGTCTTGATTAAGACGAAGTTCTTTTCCTGAATCGATCCCTTCAGGAAGATATATTCAAGGCTGAATCATTGAGCGGATCTCACGTTAGTTAGTTTTCATCCGGAAACACCCTCTCCCCTTGCGGGAGAGGGAGGGGGTGAGGGGGGTGAAGATGAAAAGAACTGAAAATTTAATCAGTTATCACCCCCACCCTAACCCTCCTCCATCGAGGGGGAGGGGAAAATAGGGTTTCCGAATGTAAGTTATTAAATGGCGGCCAGTTCCTTCTCATACCTGCTCACCCACCCATCGGCACCGCATTCTTTCATAATTTCTATGGCCTTGCCCAAGCTTTCTTGGGCTTTTAAGCGATCTCCCTTTCGCTTGAGCAATTCAGCGTAAAGGGCGTAATCGTTTCCTAAATGAAACCTCATGCCGTTTCTTTGATCGGCCTCCATTGCCTTCTGAATCCAATTTTCAGCTTCAGACATGTGCTGGTCATCCATATTCAATAGAATTTCACCGATATAGTTGGATACCCAGCCCTCAACTGCTTTCACCCTGTTATTTCGTGCATGAGCATATAGAGATTCTAAATCCAGATCTTTCTCTTTGTTCATCACTCTCGATCTGGCCCACCCTACCTTTCCCCAGTTGCCCCAAGACGGTAGTGCTCGAGTTTGTTCCGAAATCCGATATACTTTTTCATAATAATTTTGGGCTTTTGGAAAATCTCCCATGGCAAAATAAGTAGAGCCCAAGCCGGCATGTGCCGCCATATTCCAAAGTTTCTCATTGATTCTTTCACAAAACTCAATTCCCGTAAGCAGATGTTTCTCTGCTTCTTCCAACAATCCACGCGAATAACAGGAAATACCGTGGATAGTGTATGCCGACCTTTTAGAAAAAATATCCCCGCTCTCTTCAGCTAGACGAACAGCCTCAGCAGAGGTTTGAAATCCCAAATGAATCCGTCCTGAGTAGAAATAGCACAAATAAGCCATAGTCGCCTTTACTTGTGCAATTCCCCCTGGATTCTTCATTGTAACATTGACATCAAGGGTTCTCTGCAAATATTTTGCTGCCTTATCGAATTCACAATTTAAGCCTAAAACACAACCAAACCAATAACTTGCTTGTATTGAAGTAAAAAAATCCTTTACTTCCTCTGATGTCTCTAGAGCCTGCTCAAAGGCTTGAAAAGCCGCCGAAAAATTCTCTTTGATAAATGCATGATATGCGCCCAGAATTGTGTATACCTGGCAAAGTCTCTTCTTATAATCTCGCTTTATCGCTAAATCAATAACCGGATCGATAGCTTCTTTAGCCTCGAAATAATAATTAAGTTGGGCGAGGTAGAGGCCAAGAACTGTTCGGGCGTCGATAATGCTCTTTTGTCCCTCCTCGCTCATGGGCAACTTTTCCAGGCAGGCGATTCTCTTACGGGCATGGGCAATGGCATCAGGCCAGAAGGAAGACTTCTGCGCCTTCTTTCCTGCTAGCCTTGAATATTCAGCCGCTTGGGCATAATTCTCACTCATAAAAAAGTGCTCAGCCAGAACCCCGTAATGGTCAGCCAAATTATCCTTGTCTAGCTCCTCGATAGCCTTCCCGATCTCCCCATGAATCTCTTTTTTCTTCTTCGCCAGGATGGACTCGTGCACTACCTCTCGTGTCAAGGCATGTCTGAAGATATAAGAAGTCTGGGGATATATCCCTCTCTCATAGAGAAGCTCGGAATCCTTTAGAGCAGACATATGGGTGAGCAACTGCTGTTCGGGAAGTCCGGTTACCCGCTTGATCAAATCATAAGTAAACTCCCTTTCAATCACTGAACCAGTTTGAAGCACGGTCTTGGTAGCATCAGGAAGTGAGTCCACCCGGGCCATAATCATGTCCTGGATGGTGGAGGGAATCGTCACCGCCTTTGCATCTTTGGCCAACTGATATTTGCTATCCTTTCTCTCGATGATCTTTAAATCCTTCAGAGACTTCAACAACTCTTCGATAAAGAAGGGCACCCCCTCGGTCTTCTCCAGGATTAATTTTTCCAGATCTTTGTCCATTTCCTGGGTTCCTAAAAGATGAGCCACCATGAAAAGGCTTTCTCGGTTGGAGAGCCGGTTCAAAGTTAACTGATTGTGATAGGACCTCCCGCCCCAGGTATGCACAAACTCCGGACGGTACGTAAATATGAGAAGGACTCTCGCCCCGGGGATGATTTCCAGAAAGTATTTCAAGGCCTCCTCTGTACTCTTATCGGCCCAGTGAAGGTCCTCAATGGCCATGATCAAGGGACGTATCTCTGAACCTTTTAGGAGAATTTGCTTTAACGATTCGATGATTCGGTCTTTTTTCCCTTCTGGACTCATGAGGATGTTGTCAAGACCGCTGTCTTTGACCGACAGCAGTTCCAGAAAGTAAGGAAGAGTAGAGGCTTGCTCGGCTTTCAAAACCTCCAGGCCCTTTTTGACCTTTCCTCGAATCTCAGAATCTCCATCCCCCTCCCGGACATTGAAGTTCGACTTCAGGATATCGATGATGGGGTGATAAGCCGTGCCTCTACCGTAGGAGAGGCATTTCCCCTCCAAAAAAGTCACGTCTTCATTGGTAATCGCTTTCCGTAATTCATACAAAAGCCTGGACTTACCCACCCCCGCTTCCCCCATAATCGAAAAGGCCTGGCCTCTTCCTCCTTTGACCCGCTCAAAACCATCCAAGAGTAGTTCCAGTTCTCGTTCCCTACCCACGAAGGGAGTCAGGCCCCGCTCTGCACTGACATCAAACCTCGTCCTCCGACTGCTGGGAGCAATCACTTGGTAAACCTTGATCGGTTTCTCCTTCCCCTTGACATCCTTCTCTCCCAAACCCTCAAAACGGAAGAATCCTTCCGTCAGCTTGAAAGTATCTTCAGTTACGTAGGTAGTCCCCGGCTCAGCCAAACCTTCCATCCGAGAAGCCAGATTCACCGTATCCCCAACCGCTTTAAACTCTACTCTCAGGTCATTTCCCAAGGTGCCTACGACCACAGGACCCGTATGGATTCCAATCCGCATCCGGATCGACGATGTCAAGACGGGCACTCTTCTCTTTTTATCACCCCCACCCTCTCCCTCCCCCATCACAGGGGGAGGGGAAGATTCAAGTGTCCCCGCCTTCTGTTTCATCGCCTCGCTGAATCTGGTAATCTCCCTATGGATGGCGAGAGCGGATCGGATGGCTCGTTGCGGGGCATCCTCCAAAGCAATGGGTGCTCCAAAAAGGGCTATGATTCCGTCCCCGGTCATCTCGTTGACTGTTCCTTCATAGTCATGGACTTTGTGGATGAGGATCTCATAGACTTGATCCATGATGGAGTAAGCTTCTTCAGGGCCTAGCTTCTCCACCAGAGGAGTAAACCCCTGCATATCGGCAAACATGACCGTGACTTGCCTGCGCTCGCCCTCTATCTTGCCCCTTTGGGATAAGACCTTTTCCGTAAGTCCTCTGGGAAGATACTTTTGGATTTTTTGAAGCTTCTCATCAAAGGAGAGTTCTCTGGGGATTGGCTTTGTGGGAATTGATAATTGGTGGCCGCATTCCCCGCAGAATTTGTCTGCAGGAAGGACTTCGGAACCGCACTTAGGGCAGCCTGTTGTGAGCTTTGCCCCGCACTCATGGCAGAACTTTTTTGTCTCCGGGTTTTCAGCCCGGCATTTGAGACACTTCACCTTTGAGCTCTCCCAGCTTTTCCGATTCGACTCATATTCTTGATGATTGAATTTTCAATGGGAAAACCTTCAGTCTGAATGTTTCCTCCGGATTCCGATCAAAGACAGAACCAGGGAAGAGCGGTAATTTTTTCATGGATTTCCATCGGCTGGGTGCAACGGCAAATGATATACCCCTTTTTTGCTGTGGATGAATGATCTTCGAGGAACTTCAGCAGATGACGGCTATCCCGCAAATTGGGGTGTTCTGTCCATTTTACCTCGATAGGAATTACTCTTTTGCCCTGTTCAATGATGAAATCCACTTCTGCCCCATCGCGCGTGCGCTGATAATGGAGGAGCCCCCTGCCAAGATATTGGAGCCGTTTCCATAATTCGAGCGCTACCCACTGCTCGAAAATGGGGCCTGGATTGGCTCGAACCGTCTCAGGCGACGGCTCCAGGCCTGCGGCGGCGTTGCGTATACCCAAATCAAAAAAGAAAAACTTGGGGGTTGAAAGAAGGTTCTTGCGAGGGCTTTTTGCATAGGCGGGAACGCGAAAACCGATAAACATGTCTTCGAGAAGCTGATAATGGGATTTAATCGTAGGCTGAGAAATCCCCGTCTCTTTGGCGATCGATGCAAAATTTAATATCTGACCCGATTCCATGGCCGCGAAGTGCAGGAAACGAATAAAGGCTCCCCAATCTTTCACCAATGCTTCCCGCCGGATCTCTTCTTCCAAATGAAGGGCTGAGAAAGCCTTAAGCAGGCCCGCCCGATCTCCTTCTTCGCTGGCCACGATACCCGGCAAGGAACCATAGGCCATCCTTTGGATCAAGTCCCACACCGGAAATGGGTGGGCAGGCTTATCCCCGTTTTCCCAGGAAAGAGGAAGGGGAGATAGCAATGGGTGCATTTTGGCTTCGGCCGCCGGGTGTTCAATTAGGGTCAAAGGATAAAGGTGATGAATGAAGCTGCGGCCGGGAAGGAGGTTGGCACCGGAGCGTCGAAGTTTACGGGCGGAACTTCCACATAAAACGAAGCGCCATCGACTCTTGTCGCTGTCGTAAAGGTGCTGAACGGCATCGAAGATGGAAGGGATGGATTGCACTTCATCTACAAATACAAAATGAGCGCGTTTATTCATCGGCAAAGCCCGGCATATTTTGATGAATTCTTCTGGGTGGAGCAGAAACCGGTTTCGTTCCGCCGGATCAGAAAGATCTATGCGGAGAGTGTCCTGGGGGAGGAGCATATTCAGCAGAGTGGATTTCCCCGTCTGCCGCGCACCAAACATCAAATGGACAAATGGTCTTTGCAGCCTTTTTCGCAACGGGCCGCCGTACCAGCGATCAAACATCCCTCCAGCTCCATCCTGCAAATATAAACTGCATTTTATTTTTATGGCCTAAATATAATATATAACTTTATTTTTGTCAAATCCATCCCGCCTCCTACCGCAGCATAGCCAAATCCTTTTCGTATTTCTCCACCCATCCATCGGCACCGCACCCCCTCATCAGTTCGATGGCCTTATGCAGTTTTTCTTTGGCCTGCGACGGATCGTCCTTCTTCTTGAAGAAATCGGCGTAGAGGGCATAGTCCCATGCCAGATCCCAGGGCATCCGGTTTCGCTCATCCACTTCGACAGCCTTCCTGATCCATGCCTCGGCCACATTCATGTGCTTATCGTCCATATGGAGAAATATCTCCCCCATGACATGAGCCGCCATTCCCTGGAAAATCCTCATTCTTATTTCCTGCAAGTCAAAATTCAGCGCCGCATCGAGCGCGAGATTGAGGCCCCCCCGAACCCCTGCCGCAACTTTCGCGATTGTCGCGAATCTCGCCATAGAAGGCCATGTCCTTACACGTTCGTAAACTGCAAGAAGGCCATCATAACATTCCTGCGCCTCCCGATACCGGGCCATCTCAGAACGGAGTAGTCCTAAATAACAGAGAGATAAAAGCAGTATACCCACAAAATCGGTTTTCTGGGTCATTTCGATGGCCAGCGTCAGGTTTTCTTCCGCCTCCGGGAATAAGCCTTTCCTGAGAAAGGCCGAACCGAAAGCCCCGTATGCCCCACCCTTCAAGTATAGGTCGTCGGCCTGGAGGGCGAGCTGCAAGGCCTCTTGACTGCACTTCAAAGCATCCTCGATCCTTCCACTCAGACCATGAATGGCATGCGCTATGTTGAACTTCGCCATTACCGGCCCCGTCACGTTCCCTGCCGCTTCGGACATTTCCATGATGCGAAGAAAGCAGGATTCTCCGTCGGCAAACTCGCAGTTGAACGCATGGGCTAAGCCTTCATGGTAATATGCATTCCATAGAGAAAAGTAATCCCTCTCCTCGGGGGCAAGCCTCTGCGCTTCCATCAGGTACCGACGCGCCTCAGCCTCGCTGTATCTTTCTTCAACCATAATGAGATAAGCCGCCATGATGGCATAGATTGAGGGCAACCTTCTCCGGTAATCGAGCTGGTGAACAAGATCGACGACGGGGGCGACGGCATCCCTTGCATCGATATAACGGTTAAGAAAAATGCAGTTATTGGCCACGATGACCCTGGCGTCGATGAGCCGTTTCTGCACCTCAACGTTCTTGGGGAGTTTTTCCAGGCAGGCGACTCCTTTTTTGGAAAAGGCTATGGCGTCCGTGTACGCCGACGTACGCCAAGCCTTCCTCGCCGCCAGACGGAAGTAGTGTGCCGCCTTCTGGCAATCGCCGCCCTCTTCGAAGTGTTCTGCCAGGGCTCGATGCATCTCCTCAAGATGGTCCTTGTAAACCTCCTCGATGGCCCGCCCGATATCCATATGGAGGTCTTTCTTCTTCCTCTCCAATAGGGTGCCGTACACCACCTCCCGGGTCAGGGCGTGCTTGAAGACAAAGGTGGAATCGGGGAAAAGGCCTCGCTCGTAAAGGAGCTCTGCATCCTTGAGGACGGAGAGGCGCCGGAGGAGCTCCTCCTCGGGTAAGTGCATGGCCGCCTTGATGAGCCGGTAGCCGAACTCCCGCTCGATGAGGGAGCCTACCTGGAGCAGTTCCTTCGCCCCCTCAGGCAGGGCATCCACCCGGGCCATGATAATGTCCTGAATGGTCGAGGGGATACGGATCGTCTGGAGTTCTTTAGAGATGCGGTAGGTGTGATCCTTTCTTTCGATGAAGCCGAGGTCTTTCAGGGACTTGATGAACTCCTCGACGAAGAAGGGGATGCCCTCGGTCTTCTCCAGGATGACTTCTTCCAGGGCGGTTTCCAGGTCTTCCGTCCCGAGGAGGTGGGAGGCCATGAAGAGGCTCTCCCGGTTGGAGAGGCGGTTCAGGAGGACCTGGCTGTGGTACGACCGGCCGCCCCAGGTGGGGATGAACTCCGGGCGGTAGGTGAGGATGAGGAGCGCCCGGGCGCCGGCGATGCTTTCGAGGAGATATTTGAGGACATCTTCCGAGGTCTTGTCTATCCAGTGGAGGTCCTCGATGGCAATGACGAGGGGTCTCTGCTCTGATCCCTTGAGTACGAGCTTTTTGATGGTCTCGATGGTCTTATCCTTCTTCCCCTCCGGGCTGAGGGCGATCTTCTCAATGCCGCTCTCCTGGACGCAGAGAAGCTCCAGGATGTAGGGCATGGCCGGGGCTTCCTCCACGGCGATGGCCTGGAGTCCCCGCTTCACCTTGTTCCGGACGGCAAAGTCCAGATCACCCTCCCGGATGTCAAAGTTCGACTTCAGGATGTCGGCGATGGGCTGGTAGGCAACAGCACGGCTGAAAGAGAGGCACTTCCCTTCGAGGAAGGTTATGTCCTCGTTGAGGACGGCCTTCCGGAACTCATAGAGGAGGCGGGACTTCCCCATCCCCGCCTCGGAAACAATGGACACCGCCTGGCCCCTTCCTTGCCGGGCGCGCTCAAAGGCGTCGAGAAGCAACTCCCGCTCCCGTTCTCTTCCGACGAAGGGCGTCAGGCCCCGCTCGGCGCTCACGTCAAAACGGGTACGGCTTGTGCTGGGGGCGATCGCCCGGTAGATGCGGAGGGGCTTCTCCTTGCCCTTCACCTCCCGCTCCCCCAGACCCTCGAAGCGGAACAGCCCCTCGGTGAGCTTGAAGGTGTCTTCGGTCAGATAGGTGCTCCCCGGCTCCGCAAGTCCCTCCATCCGGGAGGCTAAGTTCACCGTGTCCCCCACGGCCTTGAATTCCACCCGGAGGTCGTTCCCCAGAGTGCCCACCACTACGGGACCGGTATGGATGCCGGCCCGAACCCGGAGAGACGGGAAGCCGGCCTTCTCACGCCGCATCTTTTCGTTGAACTGCACCAAATCCCGGTGGATGGCCAGGCTTGCCCGGATCGCCCGCTGGGGGGCGTCTTCCTGGGCAATGGGGGCACCGAAGAGGGCCATGATCCCGTCTCCCGTAAGCTCGTTCACCGTGCCGCCGTACTCGTTGACCTTCCGGATGAGAAGCTCATAGACCTTGTCCATGAGGGAATAGGCCTCCTCCGGATCGAGCCTTTCCGTCATGGAGGTATAGCCAGCCATGTCGGTGAAGAGCACCGTCACCTGTTTCCGCTCCCCTTCGATCCGCTCCCGCTGCGAGAGTATCTTCTCCGCCAGCCCTTGCGGGAGATAGCGCTGAACCTTGGCGATCTTCTCGTCAAAGGAAAGCTCTTTGGGAACGGCCTGCCGAGGAAGGGCCAAATGGTGGCCGCACTCACCACAGAATTCATCCTCAGGCAGGATTTCAGAACCGCAATTCGGACATGCCCTTAAAAGCTTTGCCCCACACTTTCGGCAAAACTTTTTCACATCAGGATTTTCAGTCTGGCATTTCGGGCATTTCATAGTTCTTGCCTCCGGCAGGCAACAGTTGCTGAAGTTTATAAGTCCCTAAAATTAAACGCGTCAACGGATAATCTTTCCTCCCCATAGATTTTCCAGGAAACGGCGCCAGGGTAATATACGGAGGTTCTCATGCAAGCGCTCTTCTCTCTCGTTGCATACAACCAGAGCCTTTTTCGGAGAATATTCCTTTGCAAAGCCCATCAAAGATCGCAGATCTCTCTGGTCCACGCGGCTACTCCCTTTCACCTCAATGGCTACTTCTCCCCCGCCTAAGACGAAATCAACCTCTAAACCCGATTTGGTGCGCCAAAAATTGATTTCGTAACATAGATCATTGTAGGATGAATGGGCGACCAGCTCCATGAATATAAAGTGCTCGAAAGCCTTCCCGAATGATTCACCTTTTTCTTCTGATATTTTTCTTTTGGTTATGATGCCTGCCACCCCTACGTCAAAAAGGTAGAACTTGGGGGCTTTGCTGATGATTTGTCGGTCTTGTCTTCGCTGAAAGGGCTCCACGAATCGGCCCATCATAGTGTCAACCAGGATCTGGTAATACTCTCGTACGGTTTTTGAATCGACGCCGCAGTCGCGGGCGATGTTCGAATAGTTGGTGAGTTCGCCGTGAGAATAGGCCATCGCATCGAAAAACCGAGAAAAAGCAGGAATATTTCGGGTTAACCCCTCGGCGAGGACCTCCTCTTTCAGATAGTCCAGAGTATAGGCCTTCAAGGATTTTTCGAAGCTGTCTTCAAGATAATGAATTGGAATCAGGCCACGATTCAGAACCCGCAATAGATCAAGCTTCCCCAATTCCACTGAAACAAGGGGGAACATCTCATACCTCCAGGCCCTGCCCCCAAGCAGGTTTGCCTTCCCTCTCTTGATTTTCCTCGCGCTGGATCCGCATAGGATGAAACGTATCCCCTTGTTCTCGATCAGCCAGTGCACCTCGTCCAGGATCTGCGGGATCTTTTGTACTTCGTCGAGAATAACCGGATGCCTGAGAATCTGACTTTCCTTGGCCAGGAGCCGCTCGCGCAGCAATGACGGCTTCTTGGAGAATTCGAGAAACAGGTCTGTCTGCAGGAAGTCGTAAACGATGCTCTTGGAAAAATTCTCCATGAGGAAGGTTGACTTTCCGGTCTTCCTCGGGCCCCAAAGGAACGCGGACTGGCGAGGAGGGAGATCGATTTTAAGAATTCTGTCGATGTTTGCCATTTTAGGAGATTCCTCCGAATTAGTTTAACTAATTCGGAGTTTAATACGAAATGGCAAATAAATCAAGGTCTGTCATTCGGCCATTGCCAAAGAGCTTGCTTTTCTTTAGCAAAATTTCACCCTTTCGGGGTTTTCAAACTGGCACTTCGGGCATTTCATTTTTAGGGCTCCGGGGGATTACTGCACTGCTGCCTCTCAAGGCTAAAGCTCGGAGATAAAGCCCTGAGTTACAGATTTTAGTGTCCTCGTTCATGCGATTGCGGCCAATTCTCTCTCATACCTGCTCACCCATCCATCGGCACCAAACTCTCTGAAGATTTCTATCGCCCTCCCAAACTTTACCACGGCTTTTTCTCGGTCTCCCCTGCGTTTGAACAAGTAAGCACATAGAGCAAAGTCAACCCGTGAGGAGAGTTCTCTGGGAAAGGGAGATGGCGGGTCAGTCAATTGACGGCCACATTCCTCTCCTAAAGGAAACCCCTCTTTTCCAAGTCTATGGCTACGTCTTTAAGGTCTAAATCCTCAAGTTTCTTTCTGGTGGGAATACCCTTTTCGATGTCCCAGCCTCGCTCGTCATAGTAGTCGTCGAACATCTTTTTCACGTCGCCTCGGGTGAGCTCCTTGGTTCGACTGTAGTTCATTAACCGGATCTCTTTGTCTCCGGATTTGAGGGGCTCGAAAAATTTGTCGGGAAATCTGTCGTCTTTTCTCGTAAATCCTTCCCTTACATTAGCAGCCTTTAAGATGTTCCAGGCTCGTTCCCCTGCTTTACTGAGCTCTTCAGGGGTTATGTCAATCCCTGTCGCTGAGGTGTAAAGTTGCGCGGCAGCCTGAGGGTCATAGCTCATCATTACCGGTTGGCGCACACAGATACCAAGCAGGGAATAAACGGAATACCAATCCTCGGCATATTTGATAAGCCTGGCAATGTTAAATTCCGTAGGGCTATAACAAATCCTGTTTATCGCTTCCTCAGCGACCAATAGCCTCCGGCAATACTTGGCGATGTGCTCCGGAGTTCTGCCTGGCGCAAACGCGGGCGAGACTCCTGGGGAAACGTAAGAACCTCTGGGATTAACGCAGGCCGTAATTTCCCATCCCACCAGGTGGGCCCTTGGGTCCGTGAAAGGATCAAGACCTTTAATGGCAACGACTCGCTCTATGGCTAATTTGCCGAATTTCTTAGAGGTTGGCATCAGGCCATCTGCCAGAATCCCACCCAGCCCGTCCCGGCGGCATATCTTTTCTAAAAGGCTTACAAAGGTTACTCCGTCCCAGTTTAGCTCCTGCCCATCAGTTTCTTCTCTCGTGATGATTCCCCTCTGATAGAGGTCAATGGCATAGTCAATAAGGGCCCTGGCCTCAATAACGTCGATCCCGTATCTATTGCAGAGATCAAGGTACTTGACCGACCTGTTAAGATCGCAGGCCTCATATTTGCCAACCAAATAATTAAAGTACAGAGAAGTAGAGCCAGGCGCAGTTAGATCCGCATATTCCTTTTCCTCCAACCCGACCAACGCCCTGCACGCTAATGGGCAGGTAGGGCATGCATGGCCGGATTTAAAAATCTTCAGCAGTTCCTGAAGCTGAGCCGGCTGGTCTATATCCTGGGTAAAGAGTTCCGCCCAGTTCCTGGCCGTTCCCATTATCTTCGCGAATACCATTAAGCCGAGGCCAACCCCAAGCTTCAACCACTCCTTGCGAAAAGGGTATTTCAGCATTTTTTTTCTTACCGAGCCAGCTACCTCGATAAAGCCTTCCGCATCTGCAATACCGACTCCCTTTGTGCCGTTCACCACGAGGGCTTTTAAATTCTTCGAGCCGAAAACGGCACCGAGGCCCCCCCTTCCCAGGGTGCCAAATTTATCCACTATGGCAAACGAAATCCTCACCAGATTTTCTCCGGCTTGGCCTATAGCAATGACGCTGCTGTCAGCGCCGTGCTTTGCCCTCAACAGGTCTGTAGTTTCCAGAGTATCTTTTCCCCAAACACCGCCGGCATCTATAAGGCCCACATCATCGTCCATGATCTTCAGGTAAACGGGCCGATCAGCCCGTCCCATAATGACCACATAATCGTATCCAGCATATTTAAGCCTATGGCTAAAGCCGCCAGCAAAGGGAGTGCCGATCGCGTTATTGATGGGCAGCTTCGTTGTTGCCATGACCTTTGTGCTCCCCGGAGCCAGCGTTCCGGAGAGAGCCCCCGAACCAACGATCACGACATTTTCCGGAGATAAGGGATCCACACCCGGGGGTATGAGGTCATAGGCCAGTTTGTTAGTGAAGCCTGAGCCACCAACAAATCGCCTGACAAGATCAGGGTCCAAAGGTTCTTTTCTAACACTACCAGTTGATAAATTAACCCATAAACCCGACCCCGCGTATCCTTTGGATTCCATTCATATATGAATTCGAGTCCCTGAAGCTTCATCAGATAGGTCTGGAGGGCGCCTCCCATATCCGAAACCCTGCTCAGCAGCCGAAAAAGGAAATCCCTGCCGATAACCGAGGCGATTTGCATCGTTCGTTTGAGGTCCTGTTCGAGCCTGTCTATCCGTGCCATGATGACCTCTTGAATGGTATCAGGTACGGAAAGCTCTGAATACGTTTCAGCGACCACATAGTCTGTTTCTGACCTGGCTATCTTTCCCATATCAAGAAGCCAGTGAATGATCTCTTCCACATAGAGCGGGTTTCCTTCGGCTCTGGCCAGAACCAGGCTCCTCAAGGCAACTGTTAAATTTTCTACCTCGAGTAGAACCTTGGCCAGAGTGGCGCTTTCCTCCTCGGAGAGAGGATTCAACGTGATATGGGAATAATAAGATTTGTCGCTTAAGGGATGGAGATACCCTGGACGGTAGATGCCCAAGAGTAAAACCCGGGCATTGGCTATGCTTTCTACCAAATAATTCAAAAATTCCTGGGATGCTTTGTCCACCCACTGGAGATTATCCAGGACTATGCCCAGAGGCCTGGCCTGACTCTCCCTGAGCAAAAGCGCCTTTATGGCCTCGAAGGTGAGCTTCCTCTTTTCTTCCGGACCCACCCTCTGGGGGGCAAGATCATCTGCTGGCACGGATAGCATATCATCCAGAAAAGGTACAGTACCCATCAGGGCATTATCGAAGGCCCCTACTTTGCTGTTTATTTTCTCCCGGATGACAAAAGGCCGATCCCCCTCTTGGATCTCAAAATATCCCTTGATTAGCTCAATAAAAGGCAAGTAAGGAGTGGATTGCCCCAGGGTAAAGCATTGCCCTTCCAATAAGGTAAAATCTTCTTTCCCCAAGGAATTCCTGAATTCGAGCACAAGGCGTGATTTGCCAATCCCCGCATCCCCAATTATGCCAACGACCTGCCCGCGCCCGAGAACCTGATAGGCCTCGATCGGCTTTTCCTTTCCCTTCACCTGGACTTCACCCAAAGACCTGAATTCAAAATATTCTCTTACCAGCCTGTAGGTATCCTTCGTAACATAGATCGCACCGGGCTCCGCCAGACCTTCCATCCTGGAGGCCAGATTTACCGTATCTCCAACCGCCTTAAATTCAACGCGGAGATCATTGCCCAGGGTTCCCACTACCACTGGGCCGGTGTGGATCCCGATTCGCATCCGAATCGGGGGTATCTGTCTTTCCTCGCTCATTTTGCCAAGGAGGGTCAACAATTCAGAAATGTCATGAACAAAGCGGAAGGGTATTCCATGGGCAAGCAGAACTGCTTTTAATGATTTTTCCGCGGCCGGCTGGGCATCGAAGCAGAGATCCTCCCAAAGGGTCTCTTTTGGTTTGGGCTGCCTTGCCCGGGCGAGATTGCTTCGGGCTCTTCTCAGCTAGTCTTGAGGAGTTCCGACCTGGCTTCGCTCACGAGGCATAAAGTTCCTTTCCTTCCGATTGCGGGGTGAATTACCACTTTCCCCAAAGATTCCAGAGGGGAACCCTGCCAGAAGATTTTCCCCAGGGGCAAATAAGAACCCTTTTCCTCGATTGGGAAAGAAAAGAGACTGTTTTTACGCCCGGGGTGGTGATTCCCCTCCGGCCTTTTTTTGGAAACATGGGGGTGGCTCCCCGGCAGGGAGAAAAAAGGCCGGCCACGATCCCCGACTACTTCGGCGGAAACATGGATAACAAAGAACTCGTTGCCGGCACCACCTTATTCCTCCCGGTTC
>Ga0194125_10000771_pt1 | contig 54404 bp, 52 predicted proteins | sample TA2KigC250mmetaG_FD_148626 | JGI IMG/M metagenome (GOLD analysis project Ga0194125, IMG submission 148626) | Freshwater microbial communities from Lake Tanganyika, Tanzania - TA2015034 Kigoma Deep Cast 250m | ecosystem: Environmental > Aquatic > Freshwater > Lake | place: Tanzania: Lake...
ACGGCATTGAAAAAATGGCTGACTACATCCCGGTAATTGTGTTCGCCGACTATCTTTGAATAATACGATTTCACGCTCTGACCGGTCTTCTTCAGCTTGAAAAGGTTCGGGGCCGACATGAGCAGTTCGGGAATGCTCAGCTGGGACACGATCGACTTGATCTGACCGTCGATCATCAGGGAAAACGGCACCTTTGCCCTTGGAATGATGGTGTCCCTGATGCCGCATCCTTCGACAATATCGAGCAGGTTCTGATAGGAACTGTAGCAGGTATGGGCTCCGAGTTCAAGCCAGAAATCGCTTCCCGACGAAGAATATTTCGGAGAAGCGAACGAACCGCCGACCTCGCTGTTCTTTTCAAGCAGGGCGGTCTTCATTCCGGCCTGAGCGCAGTACCAGGCAAGGCTCAAGCCGCTTATACCGGCTCCGACGACGACAACATCATGTTCCTTCATGGCAGAATAAATATTCAGGAAAAGCATTAAAAGAGAGTGCCGGCAACCTGGCATAACCCCTTCAGCAGAATGCCCCGGCAACAACAACCGTGACAATTTAGCTAAAACGGTCAAGAACGCCAGTGAAAAAAACAGCAGAGCAACAGGAAGCGACCATCGGAGCAAAAAAGAAAGATCGTTTAAACAAGGCAGAAAAAACCGTTACGATCGAACTTCACCGGTGCGATAGTTCTCTGCATAACGCACATAATTCTCGGGAGACTCCTCAATGTTCCGTCGTTCCGCATCGGTAACCGGACGGATCACTTTGGCCGGAACGCCGGCTGCCAGCATTCCTGAAGGCACCCTGAAGCCCTGCTTCACCAGCGAACCCGCAGCGACTAACGACCATGGCTCGACCACGCAATCGTCAAGCAGCACCGCGCCCATGCCGATAAGCACATAATCCTGCACCGTGCAGGCATGAAGCACCGCCCCATGGCCGATAGTAACGCAATCGCCGATATTCAGAGGACCGGTATCGTGGGTCACATGCAGTGTCGCATTGTCCTGCACGCTGCACTTCCGGCCAATACGTATCGGACACACGTCGCCCCTCACCACGGCATTGAACCAGATGCTCGTCTGTTCGCCGATCTCGACGTCGCCGATCACGAACGTGCCGTCGGTCATGAACACCGATTCATGGATCCGGGGCCAGATACCCTTGTAAGGCATTACTTTTCCCATGCTATTGCACTGATTAATTGTAAATTCATATTCATCGACACAGTATAGCAAAATAGCGGTAAAGACACTCACATCGCACAACAATGAAATCCGTACTGAGCTGCAGCGGACTGAAAAAAATATATAACAGGCGAGAAGTAGTTAAAAGCTCCTCGCTGGAAGTCCGGCAGGGAGAAATAGTCGGCCTCCTGGGACCGAACGGCGCCGGAAAAACCACGACGTTCTACATGATCGTCGGCCTTGTGAAACCCGACAGCGGCAAGGTAATGTTTGACCAGGCGGAAATAACCCTGCTCCCCATGTACAAACGCTCCCGGCTCGGCATCGGATACCTGCCCCAGGAAGCATCTGTCTTCCGCAAACTGAGCGTCGAAGAGAATATCCTCGGCGTACTCGAGTTCACACCTCTCTCCAGAGCCGAAAGGAAGGAAAAAACCGAAAAATTGCTCGAAGACCTCGGCATTGCGCACATCCGCAAAAGCATGGGCTACGCCCTTTCAGGCGGCGAGCGCCGACGGACCGAAATCGCCAGGGCACTTGCGCTCGATCCGAAATTCATCCTGCTCGACGAACCGTTCGCCGGCGTCGACCCGATTGCGGTTGAAGACATCCAGGATATCGTCGAGGGACTGAAGAAGCGCGACATCGGCGTCCTCATCACCGACCACAACGTGCACGAAACCCTCTCGATCACCAATCACGCCTATCTGCTCTTCGACGGCAGCATCTTCATGCAGGGTACCCCTCAGGAGATCGCAGACAACCCCGAAGCCCGAAAACACTATCTTGGCGAAAAGTTCACCCTCGAACGCTACTGAACAGAATCAGCCGGCACCTGCATGCGTCGTTTACACAGCAGAAAAAAGAGTTGGATATTTTTTATTTTTTTCTTCGAAAAATAAAGGGTATCATGCCTTTTCAGACCAACAGTTGGCCTGAAAGCTTTCAAGTGATTTGTGCTTTTGGTTATTTGACAGCCTTTCTCTTTTCGATCAAAGCACGAATACTATTTGCTACACTATGAACATTTACATTGGCAACCTTGATTACGGCGTAACCGAATCCGATCTCCGCGAAACTTTCGGTGAATTCGGCGAAGTATCAAGCTCAAGCGTCATCACCGACAAGTTCACCGGCCGCTCCAAAGGTTTCGGCTTCGTTGAAATGCCCAACAATGCGGAAGCTTCAGAAGCCATTTCGGCACTGAACGACACCGACATGAACGGCAGAACCATCAAGGTAAACGAGGCAAAACCCCGCGAGCAGCGTCCGATGTCACGCCCGAGGTATTGAGCCATACCGTTTGATAAAAAAGCCGCCGTTTCAACACAGCGGCTTTTTTATTGTCCTCCCGCCGCATTACCGGAAAATACCGTCTGTAACTTTTCTTGCCTCCTCCAGTCCGATGGTGTATCTTTCCGTAAAAGCTGATTTCAGCATACGTTTCCATATTGAGTCCTATGATTGCCGAACAATTCCTGTTCCGCGCCGAAGGGGAGTTCATCCGGCTCCCGGTATGGGGGCACATCCCCCTGAGCAACCCGATGAAACATATTCTCTCCCACCCCTCGTTTCTAAGGCTCAAAGGCATAAGGCAGCTTTCATTTTCGCAGCAGGTATACCCGGGAGCGACGCATACCCGATTCGAGCACTCGATCGGTGTCTACCACCTTATGAAGCTGATCCTGCAGCGCATGGTAAGCAATCCGCTGGCCGGAAACCTGCAGGACGATCGGCTCCGTTTCGACGACAGGAACTGTCGCCTGCTGCTTGCAACCTGCCTCCTGCACGATATCGGCCACTACCCCCATGCGCATGTGATTGAGGAACGGATACCTTCCGGCGGTTCCGGCCCGGTATTCGAGCATCACGAAAATCTCTCCGCACGCTTCATCTATCAGGAAAAACCGGGATTTCCCTCTATAGCGGAAACCCTGCTGGAAGAGTGGAAGGTTGACCCGGAAGAGGTAATCGCGCTGATCCGGGGCACATCGCAGAGCGGACCGGGAAAGCTTATCAGCGGCACCCTCGATCCCGATAAAATGGACTACCTGATGCGCGATGCGCATCATTGCAACATCCCCTACGGCAGCATCGACATCGAACGACTGATCGAGTCGTTCGTACCCGATCCCGAACGGCAGCGATTCGCCATTACGGAAAAAGGTATCGCGCCGCTCGAAAGCCTGCTGTTCGCCAAATACATGATGATGCGAAACGTCTATTGGCACCATACCGGACGCGCGCTTTCCGTCATGCTCCGACGCCTGATGCAGACGGTAATCGACGAACAGCTGCTTGACAGCCGTCAGCTGAGAGAGCTTTTCTACGACAATGCGGACGACAGGGTGCTCTTTGAACTTAAAGCGCTGATGCCCTGCAGATCAAAGGAAGTCCACCGACTGCTCGACGACATCCTGCAGCGCAGGGTATACAAACGGGCTATAACCATTCAGCCATACACGGATGGCATTCCGGACGAGCGCTGGTTTGCTTTCGCCTCGGACAATACGCTATGCAGGCAGAAAGAACTTGAAATATGCGGTCTGCTCGAAAAGCGATGCGGCATCGGCCTGACCGGTCTCGAAGTACTTATCGATGCTCCTTCGGGCAAGGACATATTCGATTACAATGATCTCCGTGAATTAAGGGTCTACCCAACCCGTTCGAAGCATCTGCACTATTCGCTGGAACTCACCTCCGAATACTGCCGTTTCGACGATTTCGGTGAATCGGTATTCCGCTCGGATTTTATTCTCTCGTTCGAACGTTATACTAAAAAATTCCGGTTGCTCTGCCGCGAAGATCTTGTCGATAAGATATCGCAGCATATGAATGCGATCATTGAAATCCTGCAACCGTAATAATTGTATATTGCAGCGATAAACTCAAATACATATCTGATATGGAACAGCAACAGGACAAATTCTACAAAGGGCTCTTCTTCGGAGCAGCGCTCGGTGCCGCAGCAGGAACCGTCATGGGACTGCTTTTCGCCCCGCACAAGGGAACGGAAACACAGCAGATCATCTCGGGAAAAGTAAAACATGCCATCGACAAGGCATCGGACTATTACGAAAGCTCCGAACCCGACAGCACCTACTCAAACGAGGCAAAGAAACGCTCTCAGGAGATCATCGATACGGCACGCGACGAAGCGAAAAAAATCCTGAACGAGGCGAACAATCTCATCCGCGAGATAAAGGGTCACGTAAAACAGGAAAACGACTGAACGATGCTGACCAGCAAAAATACTGCCGCAGCTCAAGACTGCCGTGATGGTTACGCCGTCATGCTCCTTCATGCATTCCCCCTCTCTTCAGAGATGTGGGTTCAGCAGCTCGATGCGCTTGATAAGGAAAAAACAGCCGCAATCGCACCGAACTCCTACGGCATAGAAGGATCTGAAGCTCGCGCGTCATGGAACTTCGGGGAGTATGCGGAAGAACTTGCCGGAATGCTCGACGCCATAGGATGCAGGAAAGTCACAATCGTCGGACTCTCCATGGGAGGCTATCAGGCACTCGCCTTTTACAGGCTGTTCCCTGAACGCACGGCGTCGCTCGTGCTCTGCGATACCAGAGCGGAAGCCGATGCTCCCGATGCCGCAAGGCAGCGGCAGGAGTTCATCGATGCCGTTGAGCGCGGAGGCCCGGAAGAAGCCCTCAAACGGATGATTCCGAACTACTTCACTCCCGAAACGCACAGCGGTAATCCTCAACTGGTGGAACGAGCCGAAACGATGATCGCCGCACAGTCCGTTACCGCCATCACTTCGGCCATGAAAGCCATCATGAAGCGCGAAGATTCAAGCTCGCTCCTGCCGGAAATCTCATGCCCGGTTCTGGTGCTTAACGGACTGGAAGACCGGCTCACCACGCCGGCAACAGCCGCCGGGATTGCGGCAGGAATCCCTGGAGCCGCTATAGAGCTGATCGAAAACGCCGCGCACCTCTCGAACATGGAACAGCCCGACCGTTTCAACCGGTTGCTGCTCGATCATATCCGGCAGGTAACGCGAAACTGAAGCAACTGTCGCATCATGAACAGTTACCCCGGGCGCATGTCAGGCCTCGAGGGAATCAATGATTTCGAAGAAATTCGGGAAGGAGACTCCGACCACAGCGCTGTCGGAAAGCTCAATTGACTCACCGGAAGCCCGGGCCGCAACAGCAAAACTCATTGCGATGCGATGATCGTCGAAACACTCGACGGTTACCGTTCCGGTCGGCCTGCTCCTGCGCCGGATAACCCTGAACCCGTCAGGATACTGCTCGCACTCGAAGCCGAGACGTTCGAGATTCACCACGACGGCATCGATACGGTCACTCTCTTTCGTGCGCAGCTCTTCGGCATTGTGCAGCTCGAACTCGCCAGACACGAAAGCCGATAATACCGAAAGCATGGGCAGCTCGTCGATCACCCCCGCAACGACAACCTTGTCGCTGATAACAAGCGGCTTCATGTCCGGCGTACTGCGAACAAGAATATCGCCGATATATTCTCCGCCGATAATTCTGCCGTTTTCGATGGTAATATCCGCTCCAGCTCCCGAAAGCACGGAAATGAATTCCACCCTTGTCGGGTTGAGGCAAACGTCCCTGATGATAATTTCGGAGTTGGTGCCAAGCAGGCCGAGAGCAACCAGAAAACATGCCGCCGAAGGATCGGCGGGGATATAAAACGGTTTTGCTGCAATGGTTTTCCTGCCGGGAATGACGATCACCCGACCGCCGTCTGGCCGATCGATGGTTTCGAGGCCGAGCATCAGCTCGGTATGGTCACGCGAACGGATCGGTTCGATAATGCGCGTTTCGCCATCGGCATGCAACGCGGCAAATGCCACCAGCGACTTTACCTGCGCGGAAGGAACCGGCAAAGAATACTCTATCGGTTTCAGATCCCTGGTACCCCGAATGCGCACGGGAGCCGTTCCGGACGGAGAAAGCTCTATACCGGCGCCCATCATGCGCAGCGGTTCGGCAATTCGCTTCATTGGGCGTTTCATCAGGGAACTGTCGCCCACAAGCTCGCTTTCGAAAGGCTGTGCGGCAAGAATTCCGGCAAACATCCTCATGGTGCTGCCCGAATTGTCGCACATCAGCTGTTTTTCCGGTGCCGTGAAGCTCCAGAGCCCCCCGGATCTTATGACGACCTTCCTGACAGGGCGGCCATATGAGCCAATAATCTCTCCCTGATCGACAGCAATGCCGGCAGCACGGAGAACACCGAGCGTTGACTGGTTATCGAAACCCGCGGAAAAGTTCGTAATCTCTGTAACGCCCGCCGAGAGAGCGCCGATAAGCGCCGCACGATGCGAGATCGATTTATCGGGAGGCAATGCCGTCACTTCACCTGTAAAAAAGCCCATCTGTCTGTTTTTTTATCTTGCAGAAAAAAAGCAGCCCCTTTTTCGGAAAGGAGCTGCTTGTAACACTCACCCTGCAAACCATTACGATCAGGAATTGCGCTCTTCATTGGCTCTCTGAGCCCTGCGCTTGCTTCTCGAACGTTTCAGACGGCTGTCCACCGACGGTTTTACAAAGTATGCTTTCTTACGGAACTCCTTCAACACGCCCGCTCTTTCGTACTTCTTCTTGAAGCGTTTGAGCATTTTGTCGATGGATTCGTTATCATTAATCTGCACACTGACCAAAAGAAATCACCCCCTTCGATAAAGATAAGATCAACGTCTTAATTTCAGTTTGATAAGATCGGTCAGGCTTTCGGCGGTTTTATCCTTTCCGGAATTCACCTGAACGTTTTCAAGCAGCTGCTTTCTGCCGCTCTTACAAAATTCCACTATAATAACATAGGCTCCGCTTCCTGTCGCCTGTTTCTCTCGGACGACGCCGACTTCATCGAGAGCCTGATGATAAAGGGCATCTCCTTTGGCGTAGATTCCGTGAGGAGAATAGACCTGGCAATCATCGGGATTCAACTCGTCGGGATTCAGTTCCCTGTCGATCTGGATCTGCCACTCCTTAAGCAGATGCACCTGATTGCAGACCGAACACCGTATCCAGTACTGATTCTCGGCTGAAGACGGAACTTCTTCAGCACCGGATTTTGCATCTTTCGACTTTTTAGCAGGTTTCGCAGCAAGAAGATCGTCAACCTTCGGCTTGTCACTCGGCATCCATTCGCCAACAAAAACCTTATCCGTCACCTGCCCGCACCCTTCACAGAATCCGGGCTTTATTTTACCCTCCAAAATATACTGCCTTTTTCTGGACTCTGCCTTCATAACACTTCGCTGATTGATACTGTACCACGAGAAAACGGTGCATTTGAAAAACCGAACCGAAGGAAACACCCGTTTACGCCGATCGGACCTCTTGAAAACCCGATATCCGGAAACTTCAGGACAGCTTAAATAAGTAAATATCCAAAAAAAAACAACCAGATAATTTCACAATTTTCAACCCGGAAAAAGAGCCCGAAACAACCCTCTCTCCTCACTTATGCGTCAGCGCGTCGATAAGATCGGATTTGGTCAGCAACTGCAGCCTGCCGTCAGAAAGACCGATAAGCACGCCTGATGAACTCTCCTGCAACTTTCCGGAAAGCTCCGATATCGTCGCGTCCGGCTGGCAGACCGGAAACGGCTGCTCCATGAAACCCACCACCTTCGAATTCATGGCATCGTCGTTCTCGATGAGAATCGAGAGAATCTTGTTCTCGCTGATGCTGCCGATAGGTGTACCGTACGAAACAATAGGAAGCTGCGACACGTCGTTCTGCTTCATCATCTCAAACACTTCGGCAAGTGTGGATTCAGGGTTTGCCGAAATCAGGTCCTTACGGGCCTTAAGCTGCAGAATATCTTCGGCGGTAATCTTTTCAAGAGCGGTTTTAGCCTTCCGGTAAAACCCTTTCTGCTTCATCCATGCATCCCTGAACATTTTACTGAGATAATATCCCCCGAAGTCGTTCAGCACGGCAACGACACAATCTCCTTCGCCATATCCGGCTGACGCACGAAGCGCTGCCGCCATAACCGCTCCGGACGAACCACCGGCAAAAACAGCCTCAGCCCTGAACAATTCACGTCCGCAATTGAAAGCTTCGTCGTCGGAGACCTGTACGATTTCGTCAATAACCGAGGGATCCCAGAATCCCGAAGGTTCCGGAGCACCAATCTCTTCAAGTTCATATACCGAGGGTCCGCTCGAGCCTTCTTTCGTGAACAGGCCGCGATAAACCGATCCTTCCGGCTCGACGCCGATAATTTTAACTGACGGTTTTTCCGCCTTGAGATAACTCCCGATACCTGAAATCATGGCGCCTGAAATCATCGGCACGAAAACATGCGAAACCCTGCCTTCCGTCTGTCGCAATATCTCGAAACCGGTAGAGGCGGCATGAACATCGCGACTGACCGGATTTTCATACATGTTGGCAAAAAAGGCATTGGATATATTCCTTACGAGGCTTTCAGCAACTTTAACGCAGCTTCGGGGTTCACCCGGCAGGGCATCGGAAGGCGTAATCACAAGTTCGGCTCCAAGAGCTCTCAGAACATCCTGTTTTTCCCGCGATATTTTATCCGGAGCCGCAAGGAGCAGTTTGTACCCGCGACTGACTCCGGCCATGGCGAGCGCAATGCCGCTGTTGCCATATGTCCAGTCAACAAGCGTCATGCCCGGATGGATGAGTCTCCGTTCCTCTGCATCACGGATCACCGCCGATGCAGCCCGGTAGTAATGCGAACAGGCTGGATTCATATACTCCAGTTTCGCCATCAGCCGAGGCTTGAGATTGCGCGCCATCTGCCCTATAAGCACCAGAGGAGTCTCTGTTGAAATTCCGAAGATATCGTGGTTCGACATGATTATGGTAGTAAGAAATTGTGTCCGTACCCTCGACTACAATGCTTCCGCTCAAGATATACATTAATTGACGAATACAAGATATGCAAGAGCGTTCGCAATGCATCCGCAGAAGCACGGTAAAAAAAAGTCGATCCCTGAACATTCAGAATGCCACGGGCGTTGTCCGCCCCGCTTTCGGAGTGTTTTAAAAAGCGAAAGGGCCGCCTTTCGGGCAGCCCTTTCGCTTTAACGGTATAGAGACAGCACGCTGTCTGCATACATTCTCATAACTGGCTGTACTCGGCGTAAACCCTGTAGGTATTGATAATAAGGAACGCAAGTACGAGAAGACCGAAAATCGTGAAGACCGGGCTTCTCTGTTCTTTCGACGCCTGGCGATCCAGGAAGGGAACGAGAATCCATACGATTGCGCCCACCGTAAAGAGTACAATGGCAAGCAACTCGCCGCCCTCGAACGTGAAATCCTTGAGCAGCTGGAACTGGGCCCAGAAGTACCACTCAGGCTTGATGCCGACAGGTGCAGAACCGAGAGGATTGGCTTCAACGCCGATTTCCCAGGGGAACACTGCTGCCAGATAAATCAGCAGAGCGAAACCGATCATCCAGCCAATAGCATCCTTTGCAAGGAAAGTCGGAAAGAATTTCTCGTAACCCTTGATAAGACCGGCCTCCTTGTATCCGATAGGAGAAGAGGTGCCGAGAACCTGAACCAGCAGAAGGTGAGCGGAAAGCACAAGCAGGAGAAGCCCCGGAAGCAGTACGACGTGCAGTGAGAACATGCGGGTAAGGGTTTCAGCGCTGACATCCTTGCCGCCGCGAAGTATATCGACAAGCAATGCTCCGCCGGGCATAACCTTGGGAACTTCGGTACCGACCTGGGTTGCAAAGAAAGCAAGCTCGTTCCAGGGAAGGAGGTACCCGGTAAATCCGAAACCGAGAGCGAGAACGAGCAATACGAAACCGCTGACCCACATAAGCTCGCGCGGCTTACGGTAGGATTTCATGAAGAATGTGCTGAACATGTGAATGAACGCCATGCCGATCATAAGGTTTGCAGACCAGGCATGCACCTGACGGATCAGCCAGCCGAAAGGCACCTCTTTCTGAATGAAGACAAACGATGAAAACGCTTCCGCGCCGGTAGGCTTGTAATACTGCAGCAGCAGAAGACCGGTGAGCACCTGGATGATGAAGAAGAAAAGAGTGAGGCCGCCGAAATAGTACCAGAAAGAGAGACGATGCCGGGGAACTTCTTTCTTCTTGAGATAATCGATGACAGGAACAAGGACATAGAATCGCTCCTGGAACCATGCACCGAGCGCACTTACCCGGTTATCCCTGTATGGATTCGGATCCGGACGATCAACAGGCGGCTTGTAGACGCCGCTACTTGCGGCCGCGGATTTAGCGGCTGCAGGTGCTGCTGGCTTTACAGCGCCTGCAGCAGGTTTAGCTGCAGCAGGAGCGGCCGGCTTGGCGGCACCCGGTGCAGGAGGTTTCGGCTTGGCAGGAGCTGTTCCTGCGGCAGCGTTCTGATTGTTCTCGGCCATATTTTCTGACTCCCTTGGTTTTTCAACAACGTTTAAAATTAAGCTTTGGATACAATGAGATCGTCACCTTCGACTCTGACAGCGTACTGTGCAAGCGGCAACGGCTGCGGTCCGGAAATAATCTCGCCGGTCTGTTTGTACTTTGCGCTGTGGCAGGGGCAGAACAGAAGATTCTCCTTATCCTCCCAGCGAACAAGGCAGCCCAGATGGGTACATATGGCGCTGCACGCGGTCAGCTGGCCATTGTCATTGACGACGATAACCTTATCCTGGTTGAAAGGATAGATTTTACCGGTATTTTCAGGAACTTCGGAAGCTTTGCCGACAACCATTTCGTTTACCTCTTTCACTTCTTTTACGGGAGGAATAATGTACTTCACTACAGGATAAAGCGTCGATACCGCGACTGCGGCGCCGACGCCGCCGACAACCTTGCCCAGAAAACTGCGACGTTCGAAATTTACGCCCTTAAGCCCGTCTTCCCTCGGTTTCCCGCCGGAAACCGCCCCGGAAGAAGAAACTGACGCACCATCTTCAAGTCCGCCCATTCTGGCCGGGCTCTTGAAATTACCTTGTTGTGCCATTACGATCTATCTCCTTTTTTTAATGCGATTGTTAAGAAAATCAATGCCTGGCCGACAAATGCCTGTCTGATAATCCTGCCGAGACAGTGCCCCCGGACCTTTCACAGTAAGGACAGTACAAATAAATTTTGAAGATATTATTTTTTACCGTTTAAACCAATCAGAACGACCTTTAAAATAATTATAGGAATCATACATGAACGAAGGCTGCCCCTCTCGCCAAACCCTGCTCCGGGTAAAAAAACGCATGAATCGCGACTGCAGCCTAACCGGATTCAGATACTCGGATATGCCGCTGATTCCATTCAGTTGTTCACCACCTATCCGTAAAGAGATGTTTGATGCGAACCTGAGATAGAAAGGCCCGGCATCGAGCGCTTTTTTCTGGGAAATGGTTACCGACGCATCGCTGGAAAACAGTTCGAGAGTCCTGCCATGAGGAGGCGAAAACAAACCGACAGCATAATCCCGCTCATTGAACTGCAGCGAATCGATGACTGATGATTTTTCTTCCATATTATCATGCAGCATCAGCAGGCTCAATGGCCTGAAGCCGCCGTTCCTGAAAAAAACCATGTAGTAGATGAGATCATACCGATCGGAAAACGCCCTGCCCCAGTACCACCGCGAAATATATTCCTGCATGGGCATGGTGCCGAGATTATGATCATGGTATCCGTCCCCCGAAAATCCGATATGCCGCGAGCCGCCCCCGTTTTCGCCGGTTATGTCTATAAAACCGCTGACATCTGCCTTCGGAACGCTCAGAAGCCACTGGTGACAAGATCCCGGCTCAACGCTGTTTCTGTCTTTTTTTGCATAGCAGACGCGACGACACGTCCTGAACAGCAATCCGGCCCGTACCTGTCGATTCCTTGAAGGAAAGGAAAAATCGATATCGAGCCGATACTCGTCACTCTCTTTATCGTAGCTGAAACGGTTGTTCTCAAACCCGATGCCGATACCCTCCCGGTCGGCATGAAAAAGACCGAGGCCTCCCTCTCTGATGAAATTGAGCGTTTCCCGTCCCTGTTCATAAAGCTGAAAACTGAAACCCGCATGTTCGGAAGGCAAGGGCATTGCCTTGCTACCGCTGCGTTTCCACTCATCATAGCGCTGCATGTAATAGGGGGAGAACGGGAAACCGGAAAACCAGATAAGTACGACAGATATGCCCCTGACCTTATCTTCCGCATCGAAATACCACCACTCGTAGGCGCCCGGCTTCTGCAAGTCGTGCCAGACTTCCTGTTGTGATTCGGTGGTGATATTCATACAGGAAACAAAACGGTTCTGTCATGAAAAGCGACTGTAACCCGTACAGGCTTTGCCAGGAACATAAATGATAACGAGAAGGAAATGAAGGCGGATATGTTTTTTTGTACCGGCAGCAGATGACCTCTGCGGGAACAACTGGTGGACAGAGAGGGAATCGAACCCCCGACACAAGGATTTTCAGTCCTTTGCTCTACCAACTGAGCTATCTGTCCGTGTTTGTGACGCACATAATAACAAAAGCGCACTACAATTCAAAAAAGAAAAAACAATTCAGGCAGAAACCGCAAACAGCGCCGGGAAAGAGCACTCCCTCCCGGCAAACCTGCGGCTAATCGGAAACAACGATACGCTCTATTCCTCTCTCGATCCTGCGAAACACGGTTTCCCGGCCAAGAACTTCGAGCATATGATAGAGGCTCGGGCCGAAACTCACGCCCGATACGAGTATTCTCAGGGGGTGAATGAGTGCCGCAGCTTTCAGCCCGCGAGGAGCTACAAACTCTTTAAGTGCCGCTTCGATCGACTCTGCAGTGAAGGGCTGCAGCGTTTCGAGTACCGTCATAAACTCGCGAAGCAGGTCATTTGTCTCAGGCGTCCAGCGCTTTTTTACCGCTTCTTCCTCATAGGTTTCGGGTTCGAAGAAAAAGTAGGATGAAAAGGTCACAAACTCATGCTCAAAACCAACCCGCTCGCGCATCAGCTCGATAACCTGGCTGAGATAACTGTCGCCGGTTATTGTTTCGCGTCTCATGACCGACTCTTTTTTATCGAGTTCTTCGACAAGAATGGGCCTGATGGTATCGATGATCTGAGCTGCGGGGCGGTTCTTGATATACTGCTTTTCCAGCCAGTTCAGTTTTTCCGTATTGAATACCGCTCCGGCCTTGCCTACCCGTTCAAGAGAAAATTTATCGATAAGTTCCTGAAGACTGTAAACCTCCTGTTCGGTACCTTCGCCTTCGTTCCAGCCGAGCATGGCAACGAAATTCACGATAGCGTCGGCGCTGTACCCCTTTCGAATATAATCCTCTACAGCCACGTCGCCCTGACGCTTGCTGAGTTTCGAGCGATCCGGATTCAGCAGGAGGGGAAGATGCGCGAATTTCGGAGGATCCCAGCCAAAAAACTCATAGAGTAGCAGATGTTTCGGCATGGACGGCAACCATTCTTCTCCCCTGATGATATGGGTAAACTCCATAAGATGGTCATCGATGACGCTCGCGAAATGATAGGTGGGAAAACCATCAGATTTCATAAGAACCTGATCATCGATAGTAGAGGAATCAAACTCTACCGGCCCCCTGATCATATCCTCAAACCAGACGGAAACATAATCCGGCACCTTCATGCGAATCACATAGGGCGCCCCCTCTTCAAGCTTTCTGCGGATCTCGCCGGAAGGCATGGATCCGCCCATCTCTTCGGGAAGCCATTTCCGGTTGTATTTCGGCTGGAGACCCTGTTTGAGCTGTAACTGGCGATTCTCTTCGAGCTCCTCTGACGTCGAAAAACAGTAATATGCGTTATTGTCTTCGAGCAGCCTGGTGCAGTATTCGCCATAAACAGTCAGACGTTCCGACTGGACATAGGGCCCGAAATTCCCGCCGCGCTCAGGGCTTTCATCTGCGACTATACCGGCCCATTCAAGGGTCCTGACAAGATTCTGCTGCGCACCCTCCACTCTCCGGCTCTGATCGGTATCTTCGATCCTGATGACGAAATCCCCTTTCATCCTTTTTGCAAACAGGTAGTTGTAGAGAGCGGTACGAAGACCGCCGACATGAAGATAACCTGTCGGTGAAGGCGCAAACCTGGTTCTGACCCTATGACCAACCATAATGTGACGTGAATACTGTTAAATAAATGTTATTGACAGGAATAATGACCGGTGTCAGGAGCACGGAATTTAAAAAAAAACGCTGTCTTTTGAAGTGACAAAATCTCATGGGCCCCCGGCAGGAAAAAAACTCCTGAAACCCTAAAAAGCCTGCTGATGGAACTTTTTATGGGTAAACTTTTTGCATTAGATCGCAGTTTACTTTTAATTACTTTTAAAGTAGCAAGTTACACTCAAGAGCGCCATTTTGCATCAACCACTCAGTCATCTTATGTCAGAAACGAAGAAAAAAATCGCAGCGAAAGTTAAAGATCCTGTCAGAAACGTATTCAAACCAGTGCGCGACGAGGACACCCCCGGACGTGATCCGCAGCAGAACAATCCGAATCCTGTGAGATTTCCCGGTTTTCTTGTCGTCATGATGCTCGGTCTTCTGTCGCTTTTCGTCTTCCAGAGATTTTTCTCATCGGCCCAGAACCCTGAAATCACCTATAACCAGTACAGAAAGGTTCTTGAAAACGACCTCGTAACCGATATAAAGGTAAAGACATATGCCGACAGATCAGCCGTACTTGAAGGGCTTCTGAAAGCTCCTTCGCAACTGGAACTCAAGAACAGACGTCTCCTGCAGACAGACCGTTTCAGCGTAACTGTTCCCTCCTTCACGCTCGAGCAGACCGATCTGCTCGCGACTAAAGGCATACAGGTAACCGTCGAGGAAGGATCAAGCGGTCTGGACACATTTTTTATCCTGTTCGCCCCATGGATTATTTTCGGTCTGATCTACTTCTTCATGTTCAGGCGTATGGCCCAGCAGAATGGCGGAGCGACCAAAAACATGTTCAGCTTCGGAAAAAGCCGCGCAAAGATGATCAGCGAATTCGACGTGAAGGTAACCTTCAAGGATGTTGCGGGAGTCGATGAAGCGGTGGAGGAGCTTAAGGAAACGGTTGAATTCCTGACAAATCCGGAAAGGTTCCAGAAAATCGGGGGAAAAATCCCCAAAGGCGTACTGCTGCTCGGCCCTCCGGGAACAGGCAAAACCCTCCTTGCAAAAGCGATTGCTGGCGAAGCGAAGGTACCCTTCTTCTCGATATCCGGAGCCGATTTCGTCGAGATGTTTGTCGGCGTCGGAGCCGCACGGGTTCGGGATCTTTTTGAGCAGGCAAAGAAAAACTCTCCGTGCATCGTATTCATCGACGAGATCGATGCAGTCGGCAGAAGTCGCGGAGCCGGTCTCGGCGGCGGCCATGACGAACGCGAGCAGACGCTCAACCAGCTCCTTGTGGAAATGGACGGATTCACCACCACCGACAATGTCATTCTCATAGCTGCAACGAACCGCCCTGATGTACTTGACAGCGCATTGCTCAGACCCGGGCGCTTCGACAGACAGATAACCATCGACAAACCGGATATCCGTGGCAGAGAAGCCATTCTTGCCATACACACCCGTAAAACTCCCCTGGCTGATGACGTAAGCATTTCCGTGCTGGCCAAAAGCACTCCGGGATTTTCCGGCGCAGACCTTGCCAATCTCGTCAATGAAGCGGCCCTGATCGCTTCAAGAAGCGATCAGGAAACCATTACTGCTGAAGATTTCGAGCAGGCGCGCGACAAGGTGCTGATGGGACCGGAACGCAGAAGCATGTTCATTACTGAGGAACAGAAGAAACTTACCGCCTATCACGAGGCCGGACATGTGCTGGTTGCCGCCTATACGCAGGGCTCCGATCCCATCCACAAGGTCACGATCATTCCGAGAGGCCGCAGCCTTGGCCTGACTGCCTACCTGCCTGTCGAAGACCGGTACACGCAGAACCGTCAGTACCTGCGCGCAATGATCACCTATGCTCTCGGAGGAAGGGTTGCCGAAGAACTGGTTTTCAACGAAATCACCACCGGAGCCGCCAACGATATAGAGCGGGCAACCGATCTCGCCCGAAGGATGGTGCGGCAATGGGGCATGAGCGAGAAACTCGGGCCGATCAATTACGGAGACAGCCATAAAGAGGTCTTTCTCGGCAAAGACTACTCGCACATTCGTGAATACAGCGAAGAAACCGCAATGCAGATAGACAATGAGGTCAGGAAAATTATTATCGAATGCATGGATAACGCAAAAGCCATTCTTAATGAGAAAAAAGAGCTGCTCGACAGAATCGCCATCTCGCTCATAGAAAAAGAAACACTGAACGCCAGGGAGATAGAAGCTATTTTAGGAACCACATAACACGGACCCTCTACTTTCAGCGTATAAGAACGATACCCGAATGCATACGGTACTTATGTTATTCATAGGCATTGCTGCCGGTCTGCTGTCCGGAATGTTCGGTGTGGGAGGAGGCATCATTATCGTACCTGCCCTGGTTCTGTTGCTTGGCATGAGCCAGCACAGCGCAACAGCCACCTCACTGGTTGCACTGTTATTGCCGGTGGGGATTCTCGGAGTGCTGGAATACTATCGGGCGGGGAAAATCTCGGTCGAAAACATCTGGATCGGGCTCGTCATCGCAGCAGGGCTTTTTGCCGGAGCATTTTTCGGGGCAAAAATAGCAGGATCAGTGTCCGGAGACATCCTTCGAAAAGCTTTTGCTGTTTTTATCGGAATTGTTGCCCTTCGTTTATGGTTTAAATAACTACATACACCACAACAACCTAAGCCACATCACCATGGGAAACACAACAACAAAAGCTGATCTGGTCAATGTTATCGCTCACAAAACCGGCATGACGAAAAATGAAACCGAATCCGTGGTTGACTGTCTGTTCGAAAGCATCATAGAGTCACTGAAAGCCGGCAAGAGAATCGAGATCAGGGGATTCGGCTCGTTCAATATCCGTCATAAAAACCTGCGTCAGGCCAGAAACCCGAGAACTGGAGAGAAGGTCACGGTAGACCCCAAGAACGTGCCTACTTTTAAAATATCAAAGGAGTTCAAACATGCGGTCAGCGAGAGCCTGAAAAACGGCGTTGTCTGAGTGCACGACCCGGAATTCACCCCGATGAACGGCCAGGGGCTTTCTCATCGGGGAGCAGCTGATAATCAGAGAGAGAAAGGATCGTCTATCAGCTCGAAGACAACCTGCCGGTACGTTTTGGTGTCTCGAAAACATACCTTGATGTAATGGAGGTTATCCGGATTGAAAATGTCATCGCCTTTCTCTGCAGCATGCAGGATGACGTGCCCCTTGTGATGACCGAGCTCCTTGCCGAGATCTCCCCATTTCCTGAATACGATATTGGTGTATCCGCCCCCTTCCCTTATGGACAGTATATCCGGATCGGCAATATCGGCGATAAGTTCAGGAGCCGAGAGCAGCGACATCTCCTTGCCTAGCCAGATGCTGATCAACTCGAAATGAAATGGAAAAAACAGGGAATTACGGATATAGAACCCCCTGTTCCCGTTCCTGACAGCGTCGGTGAAACGTTTCGTCATACCGCAGGTATGGTTAATAATTGAAAAACAGGAACCAGAGCAGGCCGAAAACCGGTATCAGCAGCGGCACCGAATATTTATAGACATACTCAAGAAAATCAGGCACATTGACGCCTGACTGGGCTGCGATATTCTTGACCATGAAATTCGGGGCATTGCCGATATAGGTCATTGCGCCGAAAAACACCGAGGCAATCGAAATCGCCATCAGATAGACTCCTGACTGCACATCGCCCTCGATGGGCGAAGCCGTGCCCGAGGCAAACTCCATGACATGCTGCGGATCGGTCATATCGAGACCGAACTTTCCAAGCGCACCGGCAAAAAAGTTAAGATAGGTCGGCGCATTGTCGAGCACTCCCGAAAGCGCGCCGGTCATCCAGTAAAACGTCGTTACAGAAAACTCGGCCGCATGAGTTGCGGCATATGCCCCTATGAGTTCGAGAGCAGGAATCATGGTCGCAAAAATACCGACAAACAGGAAGGCGACCTCCTTGATCGGCTCGAAGTTGAATTCGTTACCGCCGAGTGCGTCGGGATTCGCTGTCCTGTATGCAGCTATGGCCACACCGAACATGATCAGCTCACGAATGCCGAGCGGCAGATGGAAAAGCTCCTGCAGACTTGGAAATCCGCTGATAACTGCAGGATCGAGGAACACCGAAACGATTATGACGCCGAGATAGACGAAATTTGTTTTACCGATAATGGAAATCCCCCGTTCCGCCGATTTTTCGGCTCCTTCCGACCTTTCCGCCCTCGCATCGAGGAGCATGAATACAGAGACGAGGCAGATAACCGTCAGAAGCCACGGCAGCCACACTTTCGATATCACCCAGAAAAAAGGAACCCCTTTGAGAAATCCGAGAAAAAGAGGAGGGTCGCCTATCGGCGTGAGCCCTCCGCCGATATTGCTGACAATGAAAATAAAAAACACGACATGAAAGGGCTTCAGGCGACCCGCATTCATCCGCATGAACGGTCTTATAAGCAACATCGAAGCACCGGTCGTACCGATAAGGTTGGCAAGTACCGCACCGAACGCCAGCAACATACCGTTCACGAGCGGCGTTCCACGCCGCTCGATCCTGATGAGAATGCCGCCGGAAACAACAAACAGCGATGAAACCAGGGCGATAAACGAAAGATACTCCTCGAGAGTATGTTCGAGAACATGCCATCCGTGGTCCATCATAAACCCGTAATAAACCGCCACGACTGAGGCGAGCCCCAGTGAGACCCTGGGATAGTTATGCTCCCAGAAGCGAGAATAAAACAACGGCCCGGTCGCGATCATCAGCAGAAGAAGCACGAAAGGGATAACCAGCCAGAGCGGCGGCAGATGCATGGCCGCCGCAGCATGGCCTTCGGCTGCAAACAGCGGCGCACTGCCGGAAACCGTCAGAAACAGTACCGTAAGGATGGAAAGAACAAGAGACTTATGGTTTCTCACGTTATATCATTCCCCCTCGAACTCGGTGAGCGAATAAAGGCTGTAGCCCTTTTCCCTGATTTTCCTTTCTCCGCCGACATCCGGCAGATTGACGATGAATGCCATTTCGGCAACAACTCCGCCTACCTTCTCAACCAGTGCAGCAGCGGCAAGAGCCGTACCGCCGGTAGCAAGAAGATCATCGACCAGCAGCACCCGTTTCCCTTTTTCCAGCGCATCCATGTGGATTTCGATCCTGTCGCTGCCGTACTCGAGATCATACTCCTGCGAAACGACATCCGCAGGCAGCTTACCCGGCTTTCTGACAGGAACGAACCCCTTGCCCAGCGTATAGGAGAGCGCCCCGCCGATAATGAACCCGCGAGCCTCGATGCCGACAATGGCATCGAAATCGACGCCGTTCTGCAGATAGTGCTGTGTGAGGCTGTCGATCACAAGGCGGAAACCCACCGGATCCTTGATAAGCGTGGTAATATCGCGAAACATGATACCTTTCTTCGGGTAATCCGGAATCGAACGGATTCTTGATTTGATATGCATGGAGCAGATGGATTTAAAGGTTGCGGGCAATAGAAGCGAAAGAACTCAAACGTATTAAAATAACAGTCTCCCGTTCAAATTCAAATCATTGTCCGCCTCGCCGGCGAGCACCCGGAGTACCCTGCCCTTCAGACTTCGGGCATCGACAGGAGCACTCTCGGCCGCTGCCGTAACATGCAGATAATTTCCTGTATAACCGGTGCATATTACTGCTCCTCCCGGCTCTTCGGAGCACTCCTCAACAAGTATGGAGCACTCCTTTCCGGTAAAACGCGAAACAAAAGCGGATCGTTTGCGCTTGTCGAGTTCCATAAGTTCCCTGCTTCTCCGATCAGCTTCCGAAGGAGGAACAATGCCCCGCAGACCGGCAGCCACCTGATGCGCAAGCAGCGTTCCGGGACGGACAGAACATGAAAACACGTGGAGATAAGCCGCCGGCAACTCCTCAAGAAAATGGCACATCTGCAGAAACTCCTCCGGAGTTTCGCCGGGATATCCTGCAATGACATCGATGCCGACGGCGCAATCCTGAATTGCTTCAACGGCCGCTCTGATGCGATGCCTGAAAACCTCGACGCTGTAGCGGCGCCCCATGGCCTTAAGAACGCTGTCCGAACCGCCCTGCAAGGGAACATGAAAATGCGGAGCAATTATTTTCGACGATGCGACAACCCGCAGCAGGGAATCATCGAGAATATCGGGTTCAAGAGAACTTATCCTTATCCGCTCGACCGCCACCGCTTCGAGTCGCTGAAGCAATCCGGCAAGCCCCTCGCCATTGAAACGATAATCGCCGATATTGACGCCGGTCAGTACGATTTCGCGAAAACCGGCAGCCGCGAGAACATGGGCCCGATCGACAATCATGTCCGGCGACAGTGAACGCGAACGGCCTCGCGCAAAAGGAATCGCGCAATAGGCACAGCCGTAATCGCACCCGTCCTGAATCTTCAGGAAAGCCCTCGTCCTTGCCTCGGCATAACTGCCGGCGAATGAGTACCCCGGATGAATCTCTGCGCTTTCCTGGACGCACGAAACCCTCACAAGAGGCGGATCGGGCCGGGTTTCAAATGCATGTAGATAAGAATCGATCGTGAATTTATCATTGCTGCCGAGGACGGCGTGCACGCCCCGAATGTCCGCAAGATGTTCCGGGCGGAGCTGCGCATAGCAGCCGATAACAACCACGCAGCTGCCGGGATTGCGTCTGATCATGCGCCGTATCGCCTGACGGGATTTCTGTTCCGCCTGTCCGGTCACCGCGCAGGTATGGACAATGATCAGATCCGCACCGTTTTCAATCGAAGAAATCCGCCATCCTTCGGAAGAAAGTCTGTCGAGTATTGCCGACGTTTCCGAATAATTCAGTTTACATCCCAATGTTACTGCAGCAACACTCGGCATATGCCTTCCTGTCATAGTAGTATCAAAAATTTTTATCATGTAAAATAAAGAACAGGAATAGAATCATTACCATGCAACAAAAATCTCATCATAGCCGTTTGCATACATATCGCCATTAAATTATATTTATCTTTGTATTCATATCCTATTATCATTTCAATCCAAAAGACATCAAAGACATTATATGAACATGCTGAAAAAAGATGCCACATCTCCGGACAAGTATGATCTGTTTGTTCAGAAAATCGATCATTTTCAATCTCTTGTAAAAGAGAAACAGAATCTCCAGGAACAGATAGCCTTCATGTATCAGCAGTTCCAGGAAAAGATGAAACCTCTTGAAGACGAGCTTGCCGCAGTTATGAGGAAACTCGAGCAGAACCTCCCGAGACTTGAAGAAACGGTTCCTTCATCAACTGGAACGGCCAAATACGCCAGAGGGCAGCTCGGCGCATCCATCAAGGAACTTCTGCGATCGAATCCCGACCGCGCATTCAAACCCAAAGATATCGCCGACGCGCTCAATACCAAAAGCACCACGGTAAGTCTCTGGCTTAACAAATACGGTATGTCGGATGAAGAAATGGAACGCATCCCTGCCGGTTCCGGAGGAAAACGATTTGTTTACAAACTCAGGTAACCATTTCTCACGATTTATCATTCAAAACAGAATAAGCGCATGATAGCGCTTATTCTGTTTTATCCCGTTCATATCCAAAAAAACACAACGAAGAAACCCCCCCTGCGTCAGAAGTAATAGCGTTCAATACCCGATATTCCGTCTGTTCCTGACGAAATTCAATCCAAGCGCAACCATTATCATATTTCCCAGCAGCGAAGAACCGCCATAAGAGACGAAAGGCAGCGGTACACCGATAACCGGAATGAGACCGAGCGTCATGCCGATATTGATGACGACATGCACCATCAGCAGAGCCGCATATCCGGCAAAAGTCAGCTCGACGAACCGGTTCTTGATAGAAAAAACAATGGAAATGAACCGCAGAATCAGTACAAGAAAGAAACCTGTCAGAAGAGCCGATCCAATAAAACCAAGCTCCTCGGCAATGACGCAGAAAATAAAATCGGTCCACTGTGCAGGAATAAAACGAAGCTGGGTCTGGGTACCCTCAAGAAACCCCTTTCCGAATAATCCCCCCGAACTGATGGCGATTTTCGCCTGAAGCGCATTATAACCCGCTCCCTGGGGATCCGACATGGGATCGAGAAAGGTCTGAATCCTTTTCATCTGATGCGGCTTCAGAATTTCGGCAGCAAAACGGTGCGTAAGCAACGCAACCGCAAGGCCGGCCGATGTCACCGCAAACTGATGGAAATGAACCTTTTTTTTCATGTATACAAGCAAAACAAACAGCAGCAGAGCCAAACCGAAAATAAAAAAGAGATTGAAAAAGCCGCTGAGCATGAGCATGACGGGAATGGCCAATAACAGAAGCAGATAGAAATTGAAACCGGCCATAATGATCATCGGCGCAATAAATGACAGAAAGGTAAGGGTCGTGCCCATGTCGGGCTGCAGCATGACAAGCATCGCCGGAAAAATCGGTATGGCAAGAGCTATCGCGAGATGGGGAATGGAACGGATGTCGGTCTCATCGTCCGAAAGAAATCGCGCCAGTGCGAGAATGGTCGTCATCTTTGCAATTTCAGAAGGCTGAAAGCTGAAAAAGCCTATGCGAACCCAGCTTGTCTGCCCGGCAATTTTCTTACCGAAAACAAGTACCGCCACAAGCAGTATCACGCCTATGACATAAAAGATATAGGAATTATCGCGGATAAACCGGTAATCGTTGAAATACACGAACAGCATCACGACGGCGCCTATACACCCCCATGCCAGCTGCCGGTAAAACAGAACGGTCTCGCCAGCCCCGTTTGTGGCGCTGTAAATGGCCATCAGACCGAATACGATCAGACCGGTCATCGAACCCAGAAGCCAGAGATCGAGTTTACCTTGCTGTTCCATGCTCATCTTCCGTTACATCTTTTTCTTCAGCATCCGCAGGGATTTCTGTATTGTACACAGAGATGCACCCGACACCATTCAACCGTTGTCCCGATCATGGAAACACCAGTATTTTCCTGCGGTTTCGCCGTTATTGCCGGACCGCCCAATGCAGGCAAATCGACCCTGCTGAACAGGCTGCTTGACTGTAAACTCTCTATTGTAACACCTAAACCACAAACTACAAGAAAAAAAATAACCGGCATCTATCACGACGACCGCAGCCAGATAATCTTCCTTGACACTCCGGGCATCATGCGGCCGCAGCAGAAGCTTCACGAATCCATGCTCTCCATCGTCCGCCAGACGCTCCAGGAAGCAGATATCGTTATAGCTCTCATACCCTACGGCAAAGGAACGGAGCATATCGACCGCGACTTCGTTACGGAACTCTTCGAAAAATGGATACGGCCCGCATCGAAACCAGTCGTCGCCGTACTCAACAAATCTGATCTGGTCAGCCCCGAAACGCAGCGGCAGATCGAAACCTGGATATCGAACACATTTTCACCACTATCGGCCATATCCGTTTCGGCAAAGGAGGGAACCGGCCTTGAAAAGCTGATCGACACGCTTATTCCCTTTCTGCCCATGGATGAACCGCTCTACCCCGAAGAGATGCTGAGCACGGCTCCGGAACGGTTTTTCGTCTCCGAAATCATCAGGGAAAAAATCTTTCTGCAATACGGCAAAGAGGTTCCATACTCCACGGAAGTGGTTATCGACGAATTCAGAGAGCAGCACGAAAACGATCCTTCCAGAAAAGACCTCATCCGCTGTTCGGTCATCGTCGAACGCGATACGCAGAAACAGATTCTCATCGGCAATCGCGGCAGCGCCCTGAAAAAACTTGGCCAGGCCGCAAGAAGCGACATCGAGGAGCTGCTGGGACGCCCGGTATTCCTTGAAATTTTCATCAAGGTACGTCCGGACTGGAGAAAAAAACAGCATCTCCTGAAAAGCTACGGGTACTGAAAGGAAGGCGCGAACGAGCAGGAAAAAATGGCGACCCTGGCGGACGTTTTTCCGGAAACAGAAAACCCTTCCGCAGAGGAAGGGTTTTCTGCTGGTTTTTTCCTGCCGGAAGGCGGTTACTTGCTGCCTTTGGGCTGAGGCTCAAGCTCTGCGGTTGCATCCTCGATCTCTTTCTTTTCGTTCGGATGTGCCTGCAGGTAGGCTTCGATCTCCTCCTTGCTCTTGTCCCTGAAATACTCGAGGGCCGAAAGAATGATGCGCTTGTTCTCCTTGTCGAACTCGATGACCCGGAGCGGCAGGTCATTGCCGACGGCGAACGAAGAATGAATATCCTTCACGCCGCCCTGAAGCAGGTGCGATACCGGCACAAAGCCGTCAACATCTCCGGGAAGGATAACGATGACGCCTTTCTCGATGATCTGCGAAATGCTGCCGGGAGTTTCCGCGCCTACGGCATACTTCTGCTCGAATTCGTCCCACGGATCCGGATTGATCTGTTTATGGCCGAGCGCTATGCGGCGTGCATTGACGTCGAACTTGAGCACCTTGACGTCGAGCTCCTGATTTTTCTTCACCAGTTCGCTCGGATGGCGAATCTTCTTGGTCCAGGAAAGATCGGAGATATGCACAAGACCGTCGACTCCTGCTTCAAGTTCCACGAACACGCCGAAATCGGTGATATTGCTGACGGTACCTTTATGCAGCGAACCTTCAACATATTTTTCGGAAAGCGCAATCCACGGATCCTCGTTCACCCGTTTCATGGAGAGGGAAAGCTTGGTATGATCCTTGTCGATGTTCAGGATCACGCACTCCACCTCCTGGCCGAGAGTGACGAACTGACCCGGATGCTTTATATGCTGCGTCCAGCTCATCTCTGAAATATGGACCAGACCTTCGATGCCTTTCTCGATCTCGACGAATGCGCCGTAATCGGTGATTGACACCACACGGCCGTTGGCTTTCGAACCGACAGGATATTTGATTTCGATATTTTCCCAGGGATGCGACTCAAGCTGCTTCATACCGAGCGAGACACGCTTGGTATTTTCATCGAAGCCGACAACAACAACCTTGATCGGCTGATCGAGTTCGACGACTTCAGAAGGATGGTTGATGCGACCCCAGGTGATATCGGTGATGTGCACGAGGCCGTCGAGACCGCCGAGATCGACGAAGATACCGAAATCGGTGATATTCTTGACAGTACCTTCGAGCACCATGCCAACCTTGATATTGGCCAGCATCTCCTCGCGCCGCGCAGCATACTCCTCTTCGAGGATGACCTTGTGGCTGACGACGATGTTCTGGGTAACGGGATTGATCTTGACGACCCTGAAGTCCATGGTCTGGCCGACGAGAGCGTCGAAGTCGCGCACAGGCTTGACATCGATCTGCGAACCGGGAAGAAAGGCCTCCACACCGGAGAGAGAGACCGTCATGCCGCCCTTGACGCGATTGATGATCTTGCCGCTGATGATGGTATCGTTTTCGATTGAATCGTAAATCTTGTCCCAGATTCTCAGGACGTCGGCTTTCTTCTTGGAAAGAATGAGCTGACCCATCTTGTCCTCGATATTCTCGAGATAGACCTCCACTTCATCGCCGACTTTCACTGCCTCGGCGTCCTCGTCGCGGAACTCGAGCAGGGAAACGATACCCTCCGACTTGTATCCCACGTCGATGGTGACGTCCTTGTTGGAAATCGAGACAATGCGTCCCTTCACGATTTCATCTTCGGTGATTTCGCTCAGCGTGCTCGTATAGAGCTTTTCCATCTCGGCAAGTGCCGACGGCTCGTAGTGCGCGAATACCTTGACCTTCTTTCTTGCAGGCCGTTCCTGAATCTTCTTCTCCAGCGTTACTGTTTCTGCCATTAAATGTTTTCCTTCCTCTCTTGTGATTTACCCTCGGCGCCGCGAGAGATTTCAGCGCCCGGTTTTATGGTTGATAGAACTGCAAACAAAAAAATCCTGACATCCGGGATCAGTTCCCGCATCCGGGAATCCGCATCGCAAGATCGAGAACCATCGCCACCTGTTCATCGATGCCGAGGGTGGACGTGTCGATCTCCACCGCATCGGGATGCTTTTTCAGAGGGGCAAGAGTCCTTTCGGCATCGGCCCTGTCGCGCTCGACGATCTCCTTTTCAAGGGTGGCAAGATCCGGCAGGCCGTTCCCTGAGGCCCCCTTTGCCGCAAGCTCGGCATAACGCCGTTTCGCCCGTTCATGCGCGTCTGCGATCAGAAAAATCTTCAGTTCCGCCTCAGGAAAAACGACGGTGCCGATATCCCGCCCATCCATCACGACACCCTTCTGCCGGCCCATCTCCTGCTGCAGCAGCCGGAGCTTTTCCCGTACGGAAGCAAGCGAACTGATAAAGCTCACCTCCCGGCTTACGCGGTTCTCCCTTATGGCTGATGAAACATCGGCTCCGTCGAGAAAAATCCGGTCGTCGTTGAACGTGATATCGATATCCTTCAGCAGCGGTTCGATGGAATCGGGATGAAGCCTGACGCGGTCGATCAGGCCCAGTTCCAGTACCTTCAGGGTAACGGAACGGAACATTGCGCCGGTATCGATATAGGTGTAACCCAGCTGTTCGGCCACCTTTCGGGCCGTCGTACTTTTACCCGAAGCCGCCGGGCCGTCGATGGCGATGATGATGCGTCTGTTCCCCGATATCTGTTTCACAAGCATTTTGACTTAGCCTGCAATTTTATAAAATAAATTTGCTTTTTCCAAACTTAATGATTACATGTTAACAACCCGCGCCTGTTGGGCGCGAATTCATCCAACACCTCTTTTCACTATAGCTGCCATGTCTCTCCGCTGCGGGATCGTCGGTCTGCCGAACGTCGGAAAATCAACACTTTTCAACGCAATAACCGCCAAACAGGCCGAGGCTGCGAACTATCCGTTCTGCACCATCGAGCCCAACGTCGGCACGGTACTCGTTCCGGACGAAAGGATGCCGCTGATCGCCGAAGTCGTCAAAACGCCGACCCTGGTACCGACAACGCTCGAAATCGTAGACATAGCCGGCCTGGTCAGGGGAGCGAGCAAAGGGGAAGGCCTCGGCAACCAGTTCCTGTCGCATATCAGGGAGGTCGATGCCATCGTGCATGTCGTTCGCTGTTTCGACGACAGCAATATCATTCATGTCGAAGGAAAAATCGATCCTGCCGATGATATCGCCACCATTGAAACCGAACTCATGCTCGCCGATCTCGACAGCATGGAACGAAGGATCGACAAGCTCCGGAAAAACGCGCGAAAGGAAAAAGAGCTGCTTCAGCAGGTCGATCTCGCCGAACGCATCATCGCAGGACTTTCCGAAGGCGTTCCCGCCAGGAACATCATACAGACCCCGGAAGAACGGGCACTTGCCCGGCAGTTCTTCCTGCTCACCATCAAACCCATTCTCTACGCAGCCAACGTATCCGAATCAGACCTGCCGGACGGCAACGCCTATACCCGACAGGTGGAGGAAATTGCCGCCGGATCAGGCTCAAAAATGCTCATCATCAGCGCGAAAACCGAAGCTGAAATCGCCGAACTGCCCGAAGAGGAGCGCCCGGAATTCCTCGAAAGCCTCGGCCTCGACATGTCGGGCCTCGACAGGCTCATCAGAACTGCCTACGATCTGCTCGGCCTGCAGACATACTTCACCGCAGGCGAAAAAGAGGTCCATGCCTGGACCATCCGCAAAGGCGCAGCAGCTCCCGAAGCCGCAGGCGCCATCCATTCCGATTTCGAAAAAGGGTTCATCCGGGCCGAAGTCATGTCATACCGGGATCTTATCGAACTCGGCTCTGAACTTAAAGTGAAAGAGGCCGGCAAACTCCGGTCGGAAGGACGCGACTATATAGTTAAAGACGGCGACGTCATTGTTTTCAGGTTTAACGTCTGATCAGGTGCACCAGCATAAAACAACGCCGGAAAGCCCTATAGGCATTTTCGACTCGGGAGTGGGCGGCCTGACTGTCGTCAGGGCGATCCAGTCAATCCTGCCATCCGAACGGATCATCTATTTCGGCGATACCGCCAGGGTGCCCTACGGCTCCAAGTCACAGGTCACCATAAGGAAGTATGCGCAGGACGACACCTCGATCCTGATGCGATACCAGCCTAAAATGATCATCGTTGCCTGCAATACCGTTTCAGCCCTCGCGCTCGACGTCGTCAGGAAAACAAGCGGCAGCATTCCGGTCATCGGCGTTCTCGAAGCCGGCGCGGAACTTGCCGCCGGCATGACGGCGATAAAACGCATCGGGGTCATAGGCACCCAGGCCACCGTCTGCTCGAACGCTTATGCCTGCGCCATCAACGATCTCGATCCCGACATCGAGGTCTACTCCAAAGCGTGTCCGCTCTTTGTACCGCTTGCCGAAGAAGGATTCGTCGATCATCCCGCAGCACAACTCATTGCCGGCGAATACCTCGCGGATTTCGATGAACGGCATATCGATACGCTTGTGCTCGGCTGCACCCACTACCCTATTCTGCGACGCATGATCGAAAATACGGTCGGCCCCGGCATCGCCATCATCGATTCCGCGGAAGCCGTCGCCCGCAGGGCAAAGGAGACACTCCTGGAACGAAGTCTGCTGAACCCGTCGACCGCAACCGAAACGCCGCACCTTCTTGTCAGCGACCTCCCGCAGAAATTCAGCACCCTCTACAGGCTGTTCATGGGCGCCGACATGCCCGATGTCGAGCTGACAGACATATGAGAACCCTCGGATACCGGTCATGGCAGCAGGCCTTTGACTTGATGCAGGAGGATGTTACTTTTGACAATGCGGGAATGCATTCCTGAACAGTTACCATAGACTTCCGTTATCAGCGTGAAAATCAACCTTGACAGGACATCATCGGGATTCTGCATAGGCGTGCAGGGCACCATCCATGTTGCCGAAGAAAAACTCTCGGCAAAAGAAAAACTCTTCTCGCTCGGCGATGTGGTACACAACGAAGTGGAGGTCAGAAGGCTTGAACACCTCGGACTCCGCACCATCGACGAAGCGGCATTCGAGGCGCTGCAGAATTCCAGCGTCCTGATACGGGCTCACGGAGAGCCTCCCGAAACCTACGCCACGGCGAAAAGAAACAACCTTGAAATAACCGACACCACCTGCCCCGTCGTCTCGAAACTGCAGCGGACGGCAAGGCTCCTGCAGCAGCTGGGATACCAGATCGTCATCTACGGAAAACGCACCCACCCCGAAGTCGTCGGCATCAACGGCCATTGCGGACATCAAGCCGTCATCATCAAACACGCAGACCTCTCAGACCCCGAAGAACTCCGGAATCTCGATACCCGGAAAAAAACCGCGCTGATCTCCCAGACAACCATGGACGTACCAGGGTTCCATGAGCTGAAAGCCAATCTCGAAAAGCTCTTTGCCGCCGCTGCCGAAGAGAACGTCCGACCCTGGAGACCCGTGCGTGATATCGACATCACAGCCGCCATGACCGGCCAGCAGGAAATGGAGCGCTGTGTTTTCAAGGACACCATCTGCCGGCAGGTATCGAGCAGAAACCGGAAACTGCACGATTTCGCGCTCGCCAACAGCTGCATCGTATTCGTCGCAGGGAAAAAAAGCTCGAACGGCCAGGTACTCTACAGCATCTGTCGCGCAGCCAATCCCCGGAGTTATTTCATCGAAGATGTCCAGGACATAGAAGACTCCTGGTTCGAAGAACGCCCTGGAGAAACCGTCGAAAGCGTCGGCATCTGCGGCGCCACATCAACGCCCATGTGGCTCCTCGAAAAGGTAGCCGGATTCCTCGACAAACGATTCAACCACTGAAAACCCTGTGCGGGGCTTTCCCGAAACGCGCTTCACCAACCATGAACAATCTGACGCTTACGATAAACGGCACCATCCTCACGGCACCTGCCGGGATGTCGATTCTTCAGGCAGCTCATTCGGCGGGCATCTCCATCCCCACCCTCTGCTTCGATAAAAACCTCGAATCGACCGGCTCCTGCTGGATGTGCATCGTCGAACTCAAGGGGAAAAACCTTTTCGTTCCCGCCTGCAGCACAGCCGTTTCACAGGGAATGGTCGTGGAAACCGAAAACAGCGAACTGCAGGCCATGCGGCGCCAGAGCCTCGAACGCATCATCGACGAACACTGCGGCGACTGCCTGGGCCCCTGCGAAATATCATGCCCTGCCGGATGCAATATTCCGGGATTCATCGCCGGAATAGCCGAAGGAAACGACCGTGAAGCGATCCGCATCATAAAGGAAAGCATTCCTCTGCCGGGCATTCTCGGCAGGGTCTGTCCCGCCCCCTGCGAAGACGAGTGCCGGCGGCACGGACTGGACGAGCCGGTCTCGATCTGCGCGCTCAAACGTTATGCCGCCGATCGCGACATGCAGAACGAGCCTCGCTGCATGCCGGAACCAGCCGAAAAAACCGGAATGCAGGTCGCCGTGGTGGGAGCGGGCCCCGCCGGTCTTACGGCCGCCTATTACCTGCTGGCTCTCGGTCATGATGTCACGATATTCGACGCCCATCCGGAACCCGGAGGCATGATGCGCTACGGCATACCACGCTTCAGGCTGCCCGAAGCGGTCATAGAAAGCGATATCGGGCCGCTCCGCAGCATGGGAGCCCGCTTCCGGATGAACACCCGCTTCGGCAGAGATATTTCTCTCGATACCCTCAAAGCGGAATACGATGCCGCACTCCTCGCTCTTGGCGCACAGAAAGCCTCGCCGATGGGCATACCGGGCGAAGAGCTGCCCGCAGTGAAAAGCGGCATAGCCTTTCTTCGCGATGCGGCATGCGGCATCGCGGCAAAACCCGGAAAAAAGGTGCTGGTTGTCGGAGGCGGCAATACCGCTATCGACGCCGCACGAACAGCCCTTCGGCTGGGAGCGGACGACGTGTCGATCCTTTATCGGAGAACTCGCCAGGAGATGCCTGCCAACCGCGCTGAAACAGAGGACGCGCTGCGGGAAGGCATCGAGCTTCTGACGCTTGTCGCTCCGTCAGCAATATCGGCCGACGGTCAGGGCATCTCGGTAACCGTGCAGACCATGCGACAGGGAGAGCCCGACGGCAGCGGAAGAAGACGACCGGTACCGGTTCCCGGCGCGATATACACGATACTTGCCGACACGCTCATAACCGCTACAGGGCAGCATGTGGACTGTCCGGCGGAAACGGCCGGGGAACTGGGCCTGAATACAGACCACACTGTTGCTGTCGATCCCGATACCCTTGAAACCGGCGTCGCCGGTATTTTTGCAGGGGGAGACTGCGTTACCGGCGCCGATCTTGCCATCCGCGCCGTCGAACAGGGAAAAAAAGCCGCGCAAAACATCGACCGTTACCTGCGAAAAATACCGGCGACGCAACCGGCACCGGCCTTCAACTCATCCTGCGGCCCGAAAGAGAAAACTCCTGCCGCATTATACGCCGGCAGGGTGCCGATGCCCAGAATAGGGGTGCCTGAAATTCCCCCGGAAATGAGAGTGCCCGGATTCCTGGAAATAGTTTCCGGATACAATCCTTCCGATGCCCGCGCCGAAGCATCGCGCTGTCTCCGGTGCCGCTGCATAGCCGTGGAGAACTGCCGCCTGCGGGAACTGGCCGCACGCTACCTCCCCGACCATACGTGCCGGCATGAGGATCACCCGGAGTTCGGCATTGCAGCCACGGCAAACATCCGGCTTGAACGGGAAAAATGCGTTGACTGCGGAATCTGCGTAAGAACGCTTGAAGAGCTGGAAAACAGGGAAATGCCCGATTACCGCAAACTGGCGGCATCATGCCCGACAGGGGCCATGAGCGAACCGCTGCAGCAGAGATGATCGCTGCAGGAAAATCTCACTGCAACAGTTTCAGAAGCTCGAACAGTGGCCGGATGGCGGCCATAAGACGCTCGAACGATTGCCGGAGCACATCGAGCACCTGGCCGAACGTTTCAGCAAAATCGCCGCCGCCGCTTGCCTGAAGCCAGTCGGCATACAGCACGACTGCCGCAGCAGCAGCGACCAGCAGTTTCAGCGCCGTCCTGAAAAACGAGAGAAGAAGCATCACTGCCGCTATGGCAACAAGAGCAGTCACCAGCGGATTGCCTGAAAAAAAACCTGTAACCTGTTCCATAATTATCTTATAAGTATTCCAGAACAACCGAGGAAACCGCTTTCGATGGTACCCTGCCGGCAAGCGTTCCCCTGGCTTCAAGCAGTTCGGCACGCATCGCATCGAGCTTCGGGCGATCATCGAGCAGCTGCATGGCCAACTCTGCCATCTGCCCGGCGGACGCCTCATGCTGAATCAGTTCAGGCACAGCCTGTCCTTCAGCCCCGAGCCCCCTCGCAACGATATTTGCAAGCGAAATGTTCCGGAGTCTGACAAGGCGCCTGCCGATCTGATAATTCAGCCATCCGGTTCTGTAGACGACAATCATCGGAAGTCCGAAACAGAGCGCTTCGAGGGTCGCGGTTCCCGAAGTCACGAAAGCCAGCGAACTGCAGCGCATCACCTCATGGCTGCCGCACTCTACAACCCTCAGGGAACTCTTCTCCGGCGCATGATCCTGCCAGCGATAATCCAGATGCGGCGCCCGACCGAGCAGAAAAACGACCTTGCGGCTTTCCGCAAGCATGGCGGCAGCGCCGAGCATTTCAGGCAGCAGCATGGATATCTCCTGCCTCCGGCTGCCGGGCAGCAGACCTATCAGGAGATCGTCATCCCCGATGCCGTGCTGCCGTCTGAATGCTTCCGAAGGGGAACTAACGGCCTCGCCAAGTTCTTCTATAACCGGATTGCCGACGAATTCCGCTTTCATCCCGTGCCGTCCGTAAAAATCCACCTCGAAATCGAAAATAACCAGCAGCCGGTCGACGGTTTCCCTTATCTTCCTGACCCGCCCCTCTTTCCACGCCCAGACCTGCGGCGCGATATAGTAGATCACCGGAACGCCGAGATCGCGAAGAAAACGGGCTATAATCAGGTTCATGCCCGGATAATCGACCAGCAGGGCGGCATCGGGCTTTTCCTTACGGATGAGAGCCCGCATCTCCCTGATGACCCTCCTCAGAAAACCGGCATGGCGCAGCACGTCGACAAAACCCATGATACTCATACTCCTCGTATCGTAGACCAGCTCCGCCCCGAGCTCGCGGAGCTTCTGGCCGCCTATACCGAACACCCTCAAGTCCGGTTTCCGTTTCAGCAGCTCCGCCACCACTCCCGCCGCATGCATATCGCCGGAAACCTCTCCGGCCAGAATAAAAAGCTTCCTCGACATCGGGAGCTGCAGATAATTGGATGAACGAAAACGAAAGAGTATTTTACAACTCATTCAAACATAAGGTCCCGGGCACTATTCAAACCCCATTATATCAAAAACAGAAAAGAATGCAAGTTAAATTCGGTACCGACGGATGGCGCGCGATTATCGCGAAAGACTACACGTTCGACAACCTGAAACTGGCCGCGCTGGCTACCGCGCGCTACATCCTCACCCGGCCCGAAAAGTCCGGAGGGATCTGCATCGGGTACGACACCCGCTTCATGTCGAAAGAGTTCGCCGAATTCACAGCCGACGTGATCTCCTCGCAGGGAATCAGGGTCTTTCTTGCAAACAGCTTCGTCTCCACGCCGGCTGTTTCGCTCTTCACGAAAGCCATGCAGCTTGCCGGAGGTATCGTCATCACAGCATCCCACAACCCGCCGATCTACAACGGGTTCAAGGTCAAAGCCGCATACGGAGGGCCGGCGCATCCCGAAGCGATAGCAGAAATCGAAACGTACATTGCAGAAATCGATCCCGCCACGGAAATAGTCCCGCAGCGAAATCTCATCGAAACCGCCGACCTCAGGACCTTCTATCTGAACCATCTCAAGGCAAGCATTGACCTGCAGCTCATCCGCGATTCGCATATAAAAATAGCGCACAACGCCATGTACGGAGCCGGACAGGATATCATCACCAGCCTGTTCGACGAATCAATGGTCAACTGCTACCACTGTTCTGTAAATCCGGGCTTCGGCGGCATCAACCCTGAACCGATGCCGCAGTATATAGGCGAATTCGTGGAATTCTTCCGGGAGGTCGAAACGGACGTCGCCATCATCAACGACGGCGATGCAGACCGGGTCGGGATGCTCGATGAAAATGGCGACTTTGTGGACTCCCATAAACTCTTCGCCATTCTCCTGAAATACCTCGTCGAAGAGCGGAACCAGCGCGGAGAAGTGGCAAAAACCTTCGCGCTTACCGACCTCATCGACAGGATATGCCGCAAACACTCCCTTGTCATGCACGAACTGCCCGTCGGATTCAAGTACGTCAGCCAGCTCATGGCTTCCCGCGACATCCTGATAGGAGGCGAAGAGTCGGGCGGCATCGGTATTACGGCATTCCTGCCGGAACGCGACGGCATCTACATCGGGCTGCTGACCCTGGAAATCATGACCCGCAAGGGAAAAAGCCTTTCGCAACTCGTTCAGGAGCTCTACGACGAATACGGATTCTTCTGTTACAGGCGCAACGACCTGCATGTAAGCGAGGAGAAAAAACAGGCAATCATCGCCCGTGCGGCTGCCGGGGATCTCGCCGATATCGCAGGATACAAAGTACTCGGATTCAACGATCTCGACGGATGTAAATACCACTTCGAAGGCGGATGGCTGCTCATACGGGCATCCGGCACCGAACCGGTTCTGCGGCTCTATTGCGAAGCGGACGCTCCCGAAAAGCTCGATCAGGTTCTGGCCTTCGCCGCTTCGCTTGCATGACCGGTTTATTTCAAAGAAAGCGAGCAGGAATAACGCGCGATTAACGTCAGACTCCCTGAATGTGCGCTTATTCAAGCACACCTTGCCGGGAACCTGTACGACGGTACCCGACAAGGAGCCTCAACGCTTAACCGGATCTGCAGGTTAGTATACGTTCATGGAGGAATCGGCACAGGCGGCCCTACCGGCCGCTGCAAAAATCGGAAGCTTGGAAAACAATCCGGCAACATCGGGCGACAGGCTCTTTAAAGCCCTTGTAAGCGAACATCAGGACATGGTGCTCAATACCTGCTACCGTTTCGTGATGAACAGGGAAGACGCCGAAGATCTCGCCCAGGAGGTATTCGTCGAAGTCTTTCGTTCTCTCGACAAGTTCCGGGAGGAATCGAAGCTTTCGACATGGATCTACCGGATAGCCGTAACAAAATCCCTTGACCACCTCAGGCGGATGAAAAGAAAAAAGCGGTTCTCCTCGCTCAAACGCATCATCGGCATCGACGATCCGGCCGAAGAACTACCCTCGTCCTCAAGCGATAATCCAGAACAGACTCTTGCGGAAAAAGAAAATCTCGCCGTGCTGCAGCAAGCTCTGAACGCCCTGCCTGAAAACCAGAAAACGGCATTCCTCCTGAGCAAGCAGGACGGCTACAGCAACAGCGAAATTGCCGAGATCCTGCAAACCTCCGTATCGGCTGTAGAATCTCTGGTACACCGTGCCAAGAAAAACCTGCACGACAGACTGCATGACTACTATCAGAACAGGTGACAGAAAAAACGCCCGACAACCACATGCAAGGTTTTCCCAAGGCTGTCGTCATAATAACTGAAACGGATAAACACGATGAAACGATACGACAAACAGACAGAAGAACAGATAGAAGAAACCATGCGGCTTCTCGACAGCCTGCCTTCGCTGAAAGCATCGCCCTTTTTCAGGGTTCACGTTATGGAAAGAATCGATGCCCTGCAGCGCAAAGAGTTCGAATCCGGAGGCATAAGGGGAAGCTTCAATGTCCGTCTGGCGCTCGGAGCGATGCTCGTTGCCGTCAATATCGGCTCCGCAGCGCTGTTTTTCACCTCTTCGGGTCATATTGGCAGAATATCGGACGCTTCAGGTGCAATAGAGCAGCTTCACGACGATTACGCCGGACCGGAACTGGCATACTATGTGGAAACGGTCGATCAATCCGGTGCCGTATCAGGCAGGGAAGACAATCCGAAAGAAAGCGGACAACCGCGACGTTAAAGTTTTTTCCAGAACAACGTAAACGACGACGACATAACAAAACGATATCACGATGAAAAAACAGATGATGACGATGATGGCCGTACTGCTCATAGGAAGCGCCGGCACGGCTTCAGCCGCAGACTACAGCCGTTATTCCAACGATGAACTTTCCCGGATGAAGGGGACCATGCAGAATGCGGATGCACAGGAACGCGCATCATACCGCACGGAGTGGCGTAAAAGAATTGCTTCGATGAACCCCGAAGAACGCCGGTTGCAGGCAAAAAAGAACTTGCGGCAGTATAACCGTTGCGGACCCGCGGCAATGAAAGATGCTCTGGGCCTCAGCGACGCCCAGCAGACCAGGTTGCAGGAACTTCGCGACAAGCAGTTCGCAGCGGCAGCAAAAGAACGCAGCAAGCTGATGTCGCTCAGGGAAGAAATGCTGAACGAATCGATGAAAAAGCATCCCGACAACCGTAAAATCGACATGCTGACAAAAAAAATCGGCACGACTCATGCAGGTCTTGCACGCATGCGCAGTAACCACCTCCAGGATATGGCTTCGATCCTCACGACTGACCAGGCAGAAAAAATGAAAACCTTCATGCAGAACAAACCGGGAAAAAAACACGGAAGAATGATGCTCTGAACACTCCCATCGGATTGCAGGGTCGCGGATCTCCGACTTTCAGCTTCCGCGACCCGCACCTGGTACCCGTTCTTCACAACAATCAGCGGCCGGATGCCGCAAGCAATCGAAAGCAACCATGGACTTTCTGACGTCTAAACGATTCATAACCATAACGCTCGCAATACTTGCCGTGCTCAATGTCACGTTGCTCGGCATACTCTGGTGGCAGAATATCCATAAACCCGAACCTCCTGCGTACCGGATAACCCGCCAGTACAGCAAGCATATCTATTTCACCCGGCCGCTCTCCCTTTCCGAAGACCAGGCACTTGCATTCCGGGAGCTCCGCAGAAAGCACTTCAACAAAGTAACGCCCGAACTGCAATCCATTTCGACATTGAAAAAAGAGCTTATTGCGGAATCAGTCAGGGAAAATCCGGACAGCGCCAAAATAGCCACCCTTGCCGGAGAGATCGGAACCCGCCAGACCGTCATCGAAAAAGAGCAGGCTGCGCATTTCCACGAACTGGCCATGGTCTGCACCCCCGCCCAGCGCGATTCACTGCGCACCGTTCTCGAGCAGATCGCCGTCAGAAAAATACGCATCAGAAACGATCGGCCACATGAAGCGCCAGGCGCCATGAAAGAATTCGCTCCCGCCGGCATCAGGGAAAACCGTTAAAAAACCGGCGCCTACCGCAGTTCCGTTTATCTGCGATCTCGCACCATCCTGCCGATCCTGCCGATCGCAGCAACGCACTCTTCCCTGAAAAGCGACGCAGCCAGAAGCGCATAGAAAAACAGAAAAAGCAGCCGCCAGAGAACGCCCGTCAAGGAACCGTCGCCGAATCCGGCTACAACCTGATCCCCCAGCGGAACAGCGGCAATGCCCGCAACAAGCAGAACCAGCAACCTCCCCCAATGATAGCTGTTGGGAAACACCCTCAGAGAATAACAGGCCATGACAAGACACATGGCGGCAGTGCCGGCCACGATCGCATAAGCGGCGCCATCCATTCCGCTGACGGGAATCAGCAGCCAGCATCCCAGCCCGGTTACCGCAGCGCCTGTAAACGTAACAACCGGAAGATACCGGGTATTGCCGGTTACCAGTATCCCTGAAGAGAGATTGGTGGATACCATGTCGAAAACATAACTCAGGAAAATCCAGGGAAGCACCGATAGACCTATCCAGTATTTCGGCGGCAGGATATGGAAACTTCCCCCATAATGGTACCGGACGAGATCGGGAACGAAAAAAGTTGCCGCCAGTGCGGCAAACATGGTAACGACGGTTGAAATGCTCAATACATAGCGGAACAGCCGCTTCACGTCAGGATCGCTGGAATGCTGCAGGAAAAAGGGCTGCCATGCGAACCTGAACACCTGGATCAGAAGCTGCAGGATAATGCCGAATGCCGCCACCCGTCCGTAAATACCCACAATGTCCGAAGCGACATACCCTTTACCATAGATCCTCTCGATATCGGAGGGCGAAATCCTGATCAGCAGGTTGCGGTCGATCAGGTGTATCAGAAGCCCTGCTATGCCGGCAGGCACGTATGGCAGGCCGATGCGCAGCATTTCGCGCAGATAGGCAAAAGAAAAAAACGGCTTCAGACCGCGCAAAAGCGGCAGCACAACGACAAAGCTCACCAGAGAACCGAAGATATTTGCATAAAACGCCCCTGGAAGGCCTGCATCGAAAGGAACGAGCATAATGACCGCACTGACGACGACCGCGACCACGCCGATAATGCGGGCTGCAGCGAACCGCAGCGCCTTGCGTTTCAGACGAAGCTCGGCAAACGGAATCACCAGCAGCGTATCGATCCAGAGTATGAGCGCCGCATAGGTGATGAACTCCCCTTCCGTCGGCCCGAGTCCGATAAGCCGGGCGATCGGCTCCGAAAAAAACGCCATAACCGCCGCAAAAATCGTCGATGTAACAAGCAGGCTGAAAAACGCTGTCGAAAAATATCCTTTCGCGTCGCCCGAACGATGCAGCATATCGGACGCTGACTTCAGGTAGGAGGTTTCGAGCCCGTAAGAAAAAAGCACGTTGGCAAGAGCGATATTGGCATACACCAGCGTCTGAACACCGTTATCGAAGGTGGAAAGCGTATTGGCATAAAGCGGAACGAGAAGATAGTTGAGGCTCCGGGCGATGATGGTGCTCGCACCATAAATAACCGTATCCTGGGCAAGCAGTTTTAACTTCGCAAGCATGAATCTCCGCTGCGGATAACTTACCGGGAATCCTGTCCGGCCTCATCGGAAGCACCGTTGACCAGCCCGGAAGCTTTTCTCCTCCGGATCTCCTCCTGATCGACCTGAAAACGGCCATCCTTCTGTACCACCGGAATCCTTGCGATAACCTCACGGAGATGACGCTGAGCCTCCGCCTGCTGATCCTTGAGCTTCTGCAGTTCTTCCCCGGTCAGCCCGACCGGGTTATCCCTATCGATAAGGGTATCCCTGAACGACTCGATTTCCATATTCTGCTCTTTTTTCATATATCCGACAAAACGGGAGAGCAGAAAAAGCAGCACGAAGAAAAATGCGAGAGAAAAAACGAAAAGCACGACCCAGCTCATAACCAAAGGTTTAAACGTGGACGAAGATACCCGTACGTATAGTAATTTACTGGATAGTATCGTTTATTAAAAGACCATTCACCCCTTAAAAAAGAACGCGCTAAAGAACGAGCAGCATGAACACAATACCTGCGCCCACGGACCTCGTAGGCCGGGGCAGAACCATTCTCGAACAGGAAGCCGCGGCAATCATGCAGATAGCCGACCGTCTCGAGGGAGCATTCAGCCAGGCGGTACGGGCCATGCAGGCATGCCACGGCAAAATCATCCTTTCCGGCATGGGAAAATCGGGCATCATCGCCCAGAAAATAGCCGCGACCATGGCCTCGACAGGCTCAACCGCGCTCTTTCTGCATCCGGCAGACGCAGCCCACGGCGATCTCGGCATCGTCTCGGCGGGAGACGTTGTCATCTGCCTCTCGAAAAGCGGCACCACCGAAGAGCTGAACTTCATCATACCCGCACTGAAGCGGATCGAAGTCACCATCATAGCCATGACCGGAAATCCCCGCTCCTATCTCGGCCAGAACGCAGACATCCTGCTCGACACCGGCATCGACCAGGAAGCCTGCCCCTTCGACCTCGCTCCGACAACATCGACAACGGCCATGCTGGCCATGGGCGACGCACTTGCCATCACACTCATGCAGGAAAAACGGTTCACTCACCGCGACTTCGCACTCACCCACCCCAAAGGAACGCTCGGCAGGCGGCTTACCATGAAAGCATCGGATATCATGGTTACGGGCGAGGCCATACCTGTCGTTACGGAGAACGCTCCCATCAGCAGGGTCATTCTTGAAATGACTTCGAAGCGTTACGGCGTTACAGCTGTCGTCGATGAAGACGGCCGGCTGAGCGGCATCTTCACCGACGGAGACCTGCGGCGGATCGTCCAGAAAGGTTCGGAATTTCTCCACCTTCCGGCACGCGCCGTCATGACCGCAAAACCGAAAAGCATATCGCCCGAAACCATGGCTACAGAGTGCCTCGATCTGCTTGAAACCTACCGGATAACCCAGCTCCTGGTCTGCGATTCCGGCAACAGGCCGATCGGCATCATCCATATTCACGATCTGGTAACCATGGGCCTGTAAGACCGGCAAAACCGCTGTTAGCGCCCCAGCGCCTTCAGCATGGCTGATCCGATATCTCCGGGGTTCTCCACCACGTGAATACCCGCCGCCTCCATGGCGCTGATCTTGTCCTCCGCAGTCCCTTTGCCACCCGATACGATTGCTCCGGCATGACCCATCCGGCGGCCCGGAGGCGCAGTCCTGCCGGCAATGAAGCCTACAACCGGTTTCCTGAAATACTTTCTGATGTACTCTGCCGCTTCCTCCTCCGCGCTGCCTCCTATCTCGCCAATCATCACCAGCCCTTCGGTATCGTCGTCCTTTGCGAACAGCTTGACGGCATCGATGAAACGGGTGCCGATAATGGGATCTCCACCGATACCGATGCAGGTGGACTGACCGAGACCGACAGCCGTCAGCTGGTGCACGGCTTCATAGGTAAGGGTGCCGCTGCGCGATACCACACCGATGGTGCCCTTCTTGTGGATGAACCCCGGCATAATGCCGATTTTGGCCTCGCCCGGCGTAATCACGCCAGGACAGTTCGGGCCTACGAGCACCGCGTCTTTCTCCCTGACGAACGCATATGCCTTCATCATATCGTTGACCGGAACGCCCTCGGTAATGCAGATGATCACCTTCAGGCCGGCATCGGCCGCCTCCATGATCGCATCACCCGCAAAAGGAGCCGGCACAAAAATAACCGATGTATTGGCTTCGGTTTTTTCCACAGCCTCCCTGACGGTATTGAACACCGGCACGGGACGGCAGAAACGATCTTTCTCGTTGCCGTGGTAGAGGACGCCCCCCTTGCCCGGCGTCACGCCGGCCACAACATTGGTACCGTACTCGAGAATCTGCGAGGTATGGAAGGTGCCCTCACCTCCGGTAATGCCCTGCACGAGCAGGCGCGTATCCTTATCGACTAAAACGCTCATAGAAGTGGTAGTATTTATATGTTAAGGTGGAAACTGCGGGAAAAACTACCGGCGCTGCATGTGACGGGCAATACCCATGAGCTTTCCCTCTTCGAAGAAATCGCAGATCAGATGCATGCCGACGGGCAGATTCCGGCTGTCGAGTCCGACCGGAACACTTACGGCGGGCATCCCCACAATGCTGGCCGGCACGGTGAACACATCGGCAAGATACATATCGAGCGGATCGGCGGTTTTCTCGCCGATGCCGAACGGAGGAAAAGGAGAGGTGGGACCGGCAATCACATCGACCTTCTCCAGAGCCTCGCGGTACCGGTCCTGGAAAACGCGCCTCACCTGCTGGGCCTTTTTATAATACGTATCGTAATACCCGGCCGAAAGCACATAGGTGCCGAGCATGATGCGGCGCTTGACCTCCCTGCCGAACCCTTCGGTTCTCGAATTAACGTACATGGCCTGCACATCCGTACAGTCGGCAGAACGATAACCGTAACGGGCGCCGTCGAAACGGGCAAGGTTCGAGGACGCCTCCGCCGTTACGAGAATATAATATGCGGCAATCGCATAATCGCTTTCCGGAAGCGTAATATCGACCAGTTCCGCTCCGCGATCCCTCAGTTCGTGCAGCTTGCCCATAACGATACCTGCGACTTCCCGATTGAGGCTCTCCTGAAAATACTCTTTCGGAACCCCTATCTTCAGCCCTTCGACCACCACACCGTCCATGGTGGCAGCATAATCCGGAACGGCATGAGCAGAAGAGGTCGCGTCATGGCCGTCCTTTCCGGCCATCACGCCGAGCACAAGCGCAGCGTCATCGCAGGTACGGGCAAGCACGCCGATCTGATCGAACGAAGATGCGAATGCCACCAGCCCGTATCGGGAAATCCTGCCGTAGGTCGGCTTCAACCCTACGATATCGCAGAATCCTGCCGGCTGGCGCACCGACCCGCCCGTATCGGAACCGAGAGCAACGAGAGCAAGGCCTGCGGCGACGGCCGCCGCGGATCCACCGGAACTGCCTCCCGGAACCCTTGTTTTATCGAACGGATTGGGCACGGGTCCGAACGCCGAATTCTCGTTCGAGCTGCCCATGGCAAACTCGTCCATATTGGTCTTGCCCAGAAAAATCGCGTCTTCGGCATCGAGCCTCCGAACCGCGGTTGCGTCATAGACGCTTTCGTAGGATTCGAGAATCTTCGACGCGCAGGTAAGCCGGGCCCCTTTCATGGAAATATTATCCTTTATGGCCATCGGCAAGCCGAACAGCCTTCCGGGCTCGCCACCTTCGGCGAGCTTCCGGTCGAGTTCGCGAGCCCTGGCGAGGGCCCCTTCGCGAAAAACCGATATATAGATGTTGTCCCCGCCATGCAGCTCTATCCGTTCGAGATAACCGGACACAACCTCTTCGCAGGTGACGCGACGGGAGATCAGCGCCTCGCGCAGATCCTGATAACTACTGAATTGCACGTCTGTACTGTATTGTTTTTGAGAAAGACAGGAAAACCGGACGGCAGGTCCGGATCATGAATCGCCGGCAGGCGGAAGCCTCAATCCATGTAAGGTTTGTATAATAAGAAATAACTGCATATTATTCAATTTGAAGTGTTTTCTAATTCTTGCGGCTGAACGCATCTGTACGTGCAGAGCAAACTGCTCCTACGGGGCTGTCAACAAGCGATTTCACCCTATGGCCCGCATTGCAACAATGGACCTCTCATCAGCCTTCAAGCCTCACTGGTTCTCATCGGACATCGATTCGCTCGACACTGAAGCCCAGGCCGATCTGAAAAACAACTGCGAACTTCCCCGTCACATAGCCGTCATCATGGACGGCAACGGGCGCTGGGCACGGCTCAAGGGCAAAACGCGGGTCGAGGGACATGCCGCAGGGGTGGACTCGGTCAGGGACGTGGTCGAAGCCTGCGCCCAGCTCGGCATCGGCTATCTCACCCTTTTCACCTTTTCGACCGAAAACTGGAAACGGCCCGAAAAAGAGGTATCCGCGCTCATGCAGCTCCTCATCCGGGTACTCCGCAAGGAGACCAGGGAACTGCACGACAACAACATCAGGCTGAACGTGATCGGGAACCTGAACCTGCTGCCCGAAAAGGTCCGTCACGTACTCAGGGAAACCATGGAACTCACCAAAAACAACAGCCGCCTGGTGCTCAGCATCGCCCTGAGCTACAGCGGCAAATGGGACATCGTACAGGCCTGCCGTTCGATAGCCTTCGACGTGCAGAACGGACAGCTCGAAGCAAAAGATATCGACGAACAGTTATTCAGCTCATGTCTCTCGACGGCATCCATTCCCGATCCTGAACTCCTTATCCGCACCAGCGGAGAATTCAGAATAAGCAACTTCATGCTCTGGCAGAGCGCGTACACCGAAATCTACTTCACCAACACCTACTGGCCCGATTTCCGCCGAAGCCAGCTTTACGAAGCAATCCGGGACTTTCAGAGCCGGGAGCGCAGGTTCGGCCAGACCAGCGAGCAGATCAATACAAAAAAAACAGCAACCAAGTAAGACCTTAAACCTGACCGACACGGAAGTTCAATGAAAAAAATGCGCAAACTGATAGCACTGGTTCTTGTTGCTCTCGCTCTCGACGCAACCGGCACACCTGTTGAAGCAAAAACGCGGAATGCCCCGAACGCTCCCGCTTCGCAGCAGCGGAACAACGCCCCGGCTCCGCAATCGCTCTACACGGTAACCGGCATCACCTTCAGCGGCCTCGAATCGCTCAAACCCGAAGAACTGGCTGCCAGTCTCCCTGTCAAACCGCTCGACAGAATTGCAATTCCCGGCCCGGAACTCACCGCCGCAATGCAGTACCTCTGGCAGCTGCAGCTCTTCTCGGATATCAGCGTCGAAAAAACCGGGCAGGCAGGAAGAAACGTCACCCTGAACTTCGCGGTTCGCGAACTCCCGCTGCTCGAATCGGTTTCGTTCGAAGGCAACGATAAATTCGACAGCGAAGAACTGCAGCGTACGGCTGAAATAAGAACCGGCAAAAAAGTCAGCGAACAGGAACTGCTCACCGCCGTCAACAAAATCGAAAAACTCTACGCAGGAAAGGGATACCTCACGGCGGGAGCCGAATACCGTCTTGAGGAAACCGGAAGGAACAAGGTCAAGGCAATCGTAAGCATACGTGAAGGCAGCAAGGTTGCCATCGAAAAAATCCGCTTCCACGGCAACAACGCATTCAGCCAGGGTAAACTCAGGGGAGTCTTCAAGGAGACCGCTCAGAACTCATGGTGGAGGAAAATTTTCGGCTCGCCGAAACTCGACAAGGACAAATTCGACGAAGACAAAAACCTGCTCGTCGATTTCTACCGCGAAAACGGCTATCGCGACGCTAAAGTCGTGAGCGACTCGATCTCCTACACCGACGACAAAAAGGGTCTCTTCCTCGACATCCATATCGAGGAAGGGCCGCTCTACTCCATCGGCAACGTCACCTTTACCGGCAACACCAGGGATTTCGCCACGACGGAAATCCTCGAAAAAACATTCAGGATCAAAAGCGGCGACCAATACAACGCAAAACTCATCCAGGAAAGGCTTAACTTCTCGCAGGACAACTCCGACGTCAGCTCCCTCTACCTCGACCGCGGCTACCTCGGCTTCAGGGCAAACCTCGAGGAACAGGTCACCGAACCAGGCAAGGTCGATCTCCTTATCTATTTACGCGAAGGAGAACAGTTCCAGCTTAACACGGTCAACATCAAGGGAAACACCAAAACAAAGGATCATGTGATACGCAGGGAACTCTACACCATTCCCGGCGACATGTTCAGCCGCAAGAACGTGGTGCGCAGCATCAGGGAGATCAACATGCTCGGCTATTTCGATCCCGAATCGCTCAAGCCGGACATCCAGCCCGACGAGCGAAACAATAGCGTGGACATCACCTACGCCGTCACCGAAAAACAGACCGACACCTTCAACGCGTCCGTCGGCTACAGCGGTTCGAGCGGCTTTACCGGCGCTCTCGGCGTCACCTTCAACAACTTTTCGCTGCAGGATATCTTCAACCCCGAAGCATACCGTCCGCTGCCGCACGGCGACGGACAGAAGCTCTCGCTGCAGTGGCAGTTCGGCAACGACGACTACAGCACCCTCGGCCTCTCCTTCACCGAACCCTGGGCTTTCGGCGGCCCGACAGCCGTAGGATTCTCGGTCTTCAAGACGCACCGCACCTACGACTTCACCGACGACGGCATCGAAGAAAACGAAAAAACCATCGACCAGTACGGCGCAACGCTCAGCGTCGGCCGCCGCCTCACCTGGCCCGACAACTACTTCACGATCAACTGGAGGCTGAAATACCTGCACAGCGAAGGCGGTTTCGTGAGCTTCATCGAAGACGAAGGCGACGCGCCGGAAGAGGCGGACGAGTTTTCGATCACGCAGACCATTTCGCGCAACAGCATCGACAACCCCATCTATCCGCGCCGCGGCAGCAAAAATTCGCTCACTGCCCAGCTTGCCGGCGGACCGCTGCCCGGAACGATCAACTTCTACAAGTTCACGCTCAACTCGAGCTGGTTCCTGCCGGTAACAAGAAACCTGATCTTCAACTTCTCGACCCAGCACGGCTACCTCTCAACCTTCGACAAGGACGACTACCTGCCCTACACCGACTACTTCTACATGGGCGGAAGCGGACTTTCGTCGCTGCCGACCATTCCGATGCGCGGTTACGACGACCGCAGCTTCGGCACACAGCTCGACGATGACTCGGAGCTATACGGCGGCACCGTCTATTCGAAATTCAGCACCGAACTGCGCTACCCGCTGACGCTCTCACCCTCAGTCAGCGTCTACGCGCTCGCATTCTTCGAAGCCGGCAACCTCTGGGAAAATATTGAGGCGGTCAACTACAGCGACATGAAAAAAGCCGCGGGTCTCGGCCTGCGCCTCTACCTGCCGATCATCGGCCTCGTCGGTCTCGACTACGGCTACGGCTTCGACCAGGTGCCCGGCGACGACGAAAAAGGATGGAAGTTCATGTTCACCTTCGGCACGAGCGCCGAGTAGGCAACAATGCGGCATCCGGCACACAGTTGCATGCCGGATGCTAATACTTTGAGATGTAATGGAAATAGTGTATCTTTATTTTATATAGAGCATGCTCTTGTGAGCATAGCTGCTCTGTGTTTTTTTGTACAGCATTCCTACGTAACAAAACCTAAGGAGGAAACAATGAAAAAAACTCTCTCTCTCTTGGCAGTATTCGCCGTTGCCGGCATGATGAGCGCACCCGCACAGGCTGCAGACCACTACATCAGCGGTATGGCCGGCATTTCCTGGTTCCAGGATTCTGAACTCGGTCTTCCGTTGAACATCGATGAAGCCGCCGGTGCAGAAATCAATCTTGGTTACGGCAGCGGCTTGACTGTTGCAGGCGCTATCGGATGCGACTACGGCTCAACCAGGCTTGAAGCAGAAGTTGGCTATCAGAATGCTGATATCGAGGGAATTTCGGCTACACTGAGCGACGATATCCTGTTTATGGACGAGGGGACCTATGCTCTCGGCCTCGAAGGTGATGCCACAGTTATGTCTCTGATGGCAAACGGTTTTTATGACATCGATCTTGGCGGAGTCGAGCTCTATGCCATGGCTGGTGTAGGTGTTGCACAGGTCAATTTCAATATTACCGGAATTGGTGCAGCCGATATTGATGAAATGCCAACCGCATCGGTTGCTCAGATGGATAATGATATTGATTTTGACGCCATTGCACTTGACGTTTCTGAAACCACTCTTGCATATCAGGTAGGTGCCGGTCTTGCAATCCCGATCAGCGACGGAGTGATGCTTGATGCTCGTTATCGCTACTTCGCAACGACAGACTTCACTCTTGACACCGATCTGATCGTCGGCAAACAACTCGGAACAAGTGGACCGGTTATTGGTGCTGGCAGCGGTATTGATACCAACGTATCAAGCCACAGCGCAATGCTCGGCCTGAGAATCAACCTCTGATATCCGTCACAGGATTGAAGACAACAGAAAAAGGAGGCAACCGCCTCCTTTTCTGTTTTATGCTCCGCTGTTTCATTTCCAGTCCCCGATCCGCACGCTCGTCCCTCTTCGTCATTCACCTCTTCCATCACTCATCACTCATCACATCCCCTTCAACCTCGATATCTCGTCGCGCAGTCTTGCAGCCTCTTCGTAGTCTTCACGCTTCACAGCATCGTCAAGGCGGGTTTCAAGGTCTTCGAGCTTTGCTTCGGGCGATTTCGGGAGCGAGGCGGTAACCTCTTCGGGTTCCGGCTCGTCTTCGGGTTCGCCTGGCAGCTCGCCTCCCTCATCGTCTTTCTGTTCCTCGCGGATACCAGCCTCGTCCATGATATCCTCGGTAACAAACACCGGCGCATTGAAACGCACCGCTATGGCGATGGCATCGCTTGGACGAGCATCGATTTCGTGGATTTCGCCGCCGAGTTCGCAGATCACCTTGGCATAGAAGGTTTCGTTATGAAGTTCGTCGATCACGATTTCGTTCACATGGAGGCCGAAAGCGTCTGAAATATTCTTGAAAAGGTCGTGTGTGAAGGGGCGGGGCGGCTTGATGTTCTCGAGCTTGAGCGCAATGGCCTGCGCTTCGAATCCTCCTATGATGATGGGAAGCTTCCGCTTGCCTTCGACTTCGTAAAGAATAAGGGCGTAGGCCCCGTTTGTATGCGGACTGGTTGAAAGACCGAGTATGTCTACCTGTAATTTGCGCATTGCTGAAATAAAAATAGTGATAACGGCGCCATGATCCATGGAGGATAATGTAATCCATGAATCTGTATAACCGCAAAGCCCGGTTAATCATTTCTTGGCCATCACATCCCGGAGTATACCGATCAGGTCGGGAATCACTTCGCGCACTTCGCCCACGATACCGTAATCAGCCGCCCCGAAGATCGGAGCGTCAGGATCGCTGTTGACTGCTACGACGGTGCGTGCCGATCTGATTCCTGCAAGATGCTGCAGGGCACCGGAGATACCGCAGGCAATATAAAGATCGGGGGCTATGCGTTTGCCGGTCTGGCCGATCTGATAGCTGTGAGGCCGCCACCCTTCATCGACCGCCGCCCTGCTCGCTCCGACGCTTCCATCGAGCAGGGCGGCAAGTTCCTCAAGCATGCCGAAAGCCTCCCTGGTACCCATGCCGCGTCCGCCGGCAACAACAACCGAAGCCTCTGCGACATCCCTCTTCTGGCAGCTCTGACTCACGGCATGTACAAGAAGGGAATGTATCCCGCCGACGACATAAGGCGTGGCATCGAAAGCCTCGATTGCAGGCTTTTCGGCAGAACTGAACTCCGGCTGAGGAAGTTCCCTGCCCTGCAGGAAAATGGTCATGTCAGCCGCTGCTGCGTACGATGCGATGACGGTACCCGAATGTATAAATCGGCTGCACACCTTTTCGACTCCTCCTGATCCACCGCATCCGCTGAAAAACGCCGCCCGCAGCCGGCCTGCAAGAAATGCGGCCAGACGCCTGCCCATTGCAGTGGATGCAAAAGCTATTCCGGTAACCCTCTCCGCTCCTGAAAGGGTTTCAATCATTGCGCACACCACGCTGTCGCATCCAGTGCGGAAATGAGTGCCATCGGTATGATACACGGTACCGTTCCCCTGCAGACAGTCAAAAGCGCCTTCAGCAGCATGTCCAGCAGCGAAAGCCGATACCCTGGAATCTCTTCCTGAAGAGAATTTCTGAAAACGGTTCCAGACGTCAAGGGAGGATTTCGCAATCGCTCCGTTCCGGAGTTCGAGAAAAACCAGATAGTGTTCAGCCATGCCTGTCATCATCCTCCTCCTGCAGAAATATGACCGTCCTGCAGCAGCATCCCTGCAAGTTCTCCGGCGCTTTTCGCAAACCGGCAGCTCTTTTTTACGGATACCGCTTCAAAGCCGAGCGGCAAGAGGAGCGACGCCTGAATATCAGGGACGGAAATGGTTTCTATCGGTTTTTTCCGGGCTTCCATAACCTGCCTGATACCTGTTTTTCGGGGGATATTCAACCCTTTTTCGGCGCTGATCACTACAGGGTATCGCACATGGAGGAGTTCGGTGCCGTTTTCGTTCTCCCTCTGCAGTTCGAGCATTTCACCGGTTGCCGCAAGCGAGGTTACCGGACCGGCAAACGCGATATCGAGCAAGGCTGCAAGCATACCGGGCACAGCTCCGTTCTGATAGTCGAGCGACTCCTTTCCGCAGAGCACCAGGTCGGGCGGGGTCTGTGGATACCGCTCCCGAAGGGAGACGGCAAGCGCCGAAGCGATCCGGAAGGAATCCTGCACCGAAGGAGCAAGAAGTTCGACAGCCCTGTCCGCCCCCATGGCAAGAGCTTTCTGCAGCAGTTCCCTCGCGGGCCCCTCCGTTACCGTCATGACGACGACTTCGGATCCGGTAAACTGCTCTTTCAGTCTTACGGCCTCTTCCACGGCGTACTCGTCGTAGGGGTTCATGACCCATGATACTCTTGCAAGGTCAAGCTCTCCGTCTGCCACCGCAATGGAGGCGGCTGTGTCGGGAACCTGGCAGATACAGACAACGATGCGCATAGGCTCTATATTTTTCAGATAAAAAAAGCCGCTTGAAAGCGGCTTTCTGTATGACGATGTGCCCGAGAGGAGATTCGAACTCCTACACCTCGCGGCGCTACCCCCTCAAGATAGTGTGTCTACCAATTCCACCACTCGGGCATCGATCAATAATAAAAGAACCATATGGAGCGTGAGAATAGAAGGACTCGAACCTTCGACCCACTGCTTAAAAGGCAGTTGCTCTACCGACTGAGCTATATTCTCGACCTGAAACGACAGTACGGAAGCAATCCGGAACTTACTTGTTCTGGTAGCGCAGGCGCTTCTTATGCCTGTTCTTCCGGCGCATCTTCTTGCGCTTGTGTACGGCCATCTTATGGCGTTTTCTCTTTTTTCCGCAGGGCATAGAGCAAAATTCCTCTTGTTTTAAAGGCTGATAATATAGGATTAATTTTCAAATCTGCAAACACATCCTCGTTTTTCTTCCCTTTTTCTCCGCTCTTCTGTTCTCATCAGGCGTTCATGTGCTTGAAAAACTCCTTGTTGTCCCTTGTCTCCCCCATCTTTTCGCGCATGAACTCCATGCATTCGATCGGGTTCTTGTCGGCAAGGTATTTCCGCAGCAGCCATGTCCTGGAGAGTTCCTCCTGGCTGAAGAGCAGCTCCTCCTTGCGGGTGCCGGAACGCAGAATGTCGATAGCGGGAAAAATCCGTCGTTCCGAGAGCCTGCGGTCGAGCACAAGCTCCATGTTGCCGGTCCCCTTGAACTCCTCGAAAATAACGTCGTCCATTCGCGAGCCGGTATCTACCAGCGCCGTGGCGATGATGGTGAGGCTTCCTCCCTCCTCGATATTGCGGGCCGCACCGAAAAAGCGTTTCGGCTTGGTGAGCGCGTTGGCGTCTATACCGCCGGAAAGAATCTTGCCGGAGTGCGGAATGATGGTATTGTGCGCGCGTGCAAGCCTGGTGATGGAGTCGAGCAGGATGACGACGTCGCGTCCGACCTCGACGAGGCGTTTCGCTTTTTCGAGCACCATATCGGCAACCTGCACGTGGCGTTCCGGATCCTCGTCGAAGGTGGAGCTCACCACTTCGGCCTCGACGCTGCGCGCCATGTCGGTAACCTCTTCGGGACGCTCATCGATCAGAAGGACAATGAGAAACACTTCCGGATGGTTTTTAATGATGGCATTGGCTATCATCTGCAGAAGCATGGTCTTTCCTGTTTTCGGCTGCGCCACGATCAGTCCGCGCTGTCCTTTGCCGATAGGAGTGAATATGTCCATGATCCTGCCGCAATACTCGTTGTGCCGGGTTTCGAGCTTGAGCCGTTCGTTGGGAAACAGAGGGGTGAGATTTTCGAAGAACGGACGCTCCTTGGTAATTTCAGGATCGTTGCCATCGATGGTGTTGATCTTGAGCAGCGCAAAAAAGCGTTCCCCCTCTTTCGGAGCCCGCACCTGGCCGGAAACCGTATCGCCGGTGCGCATGTTGAAGCGCTTGATCTGGGAGGGCGATACGTAAATATCGTCCGGTGAGGAGAGGTAGTTGTAATTGGCCGATCGCAGGAATCCGTATCCTTCGGGAATAACCTGCAGCACGCCGGTATTGACCATCACATGCCCGCTCTCCTGATCGGCGTTTTTCTGCGACTGCGCCTCGATAATCTTGAATATAAGCTCCTCTTTCCTCAGGCCGGCGGCGGACACACCTATCTCTTTTGCAAGAGCGTTCAACTCATAGACCTTTTTCTTCTGGAGCACATTGATGTCCAGGCCCTTGGAAACCGAATTGTTCGACATGGTATTGGTAATTGTATTCACATCATGGTGGTTAATAAATCGGCTGTATGCGGCACGAAGCCGTGCCGCAGCCTGTACGGCGTTGACCGTCGGACGGCTTCAAAGGCGGAATCCCGCTATTGGGCATGAAAGCCACGAATGGATAAACGGAGCTGACGGCACACCGCAGAGGAAACAGAAATGTAAATGGGATCTGTCAAAAGGGTCGTTCCGGACGGATACACGAAGATTTCTTGTAGTTAACACAAATATATAATTTTTTCCGATAAAAAAATATCGGCGCTTTGCCGGCTTGTAACTATAGCGCCCCGAGCCGGAGAATCTCTCCGGCAAGATAAAACGATCCGGTTACGAGTATCAGGTCATCGGAACCTGCCTCCCGCATAATGCGGCGCAGCGCCTCTCGAGGCTCGTCGAAAACCTGCGCTTCGATGCCTTCGCTTCTCAGCAGCACACCGAGTTCCGCCGGAGGAATGCTCCTGCCGGAAGGAATGGCCGCTGCGGTGAAGCACGCATCGAGCGGAAGGAGACTGCGTAGGACTGCGCGGGCATCCTTGTCGGAAGCCATGCCGACAAGCACGTGCACTCTCCGGTAGCGGTTCCGGAAAACCATGATGGCCTCGACGGTTCGCTGCATGCCGTCAGGGTTATGGGACACGTCGAGAAGCAGATCGGGTTTCGAACCGATTTTTTCAAGCCTCGCCCTGTAACCGGTGCGCAGCATACCGGCAAGCCCTTCGCGAATGACATTCTCTCCTGCTCCCCACCGCTCGGCGACCATGACGGCCAGCGAGAGATTCGAGGCGTGGAAAGCCCCGGTAAGAGGCGCCTCCAGATCGACGTATCTGCCGGCTGGAGTCGAAAGCGAGAAACAGAGCCTCCCGGGATCCGCAGAGGCAACCGTTGCGAACGCATCGTTGCCGAGCATAAAAAGAGGGGCGCCACAACTTGCGGCGGCACGGGTGACCACATCGACGGTGTCAGGATCGCCGAGGGAAGCAAAGGCCGTCGAACCGCTCTTGATGATAGCGGCTTTTTCGGCGGCGATGAGGGCGGTCGTGCTGCCGAGCCACTCCGTATGGTCGAGGCCTATGGAGGTGATGACCGCATACGCGGAGGCGACAACATTTGTTGCGTCAAGCCTGCCGCCCATCCCGGTTTCGATGACAGCCGCATCGACGCCTTCGTCGGCGAACCATGCGAAAGCAAGCGCCGTGGTAGCCTCGAAAAAAGTTGCGCGAAGTTCGATGACGGCATCCTTCATCATCGTGCAGTAAGCAGCGACCTTTTGAGGGGATATCGGAACCCCGTCGATGCGCATCCGCTCGGTAAAATCAAGCAGATGGGGTGAGGTGTAGAGGGCTGTCTTTCTGCCTGCAGCCTGAAAAATCGATGCGAGCGCCGCAGCGGTCGTGCCTTTGCCGTTTGTGCCGGCAATATGAGCGATGGTGCCGAGCCGTTCCTGGGGCGCGCCGAACACGTCGAGCAACTGCCGAACACGGTCCAGACCGGGTTTCATGCCGAACCGGTGCAGCGGAAAGAGAAAATCGAGAGCTTCCTGGTAGTCCAACGTGATCCTGAGGCTAACTGTTGCGAATGGCGACAAGCGCCGATTTTATAACTTCTTCAGCCGTGAAATGCGGATGCTCTGCAACAATGGCCGTTACGGCATTCTGCGCCGCCTGCCTTGCAAACCCGAGGGTCAGAAGGGCGCTGAGAGCATCCTCCCTGACCTGCGCCGAAGAAGCTGCAGGAGCGCCCGCCACGGCCGTGAGACCGGAAGAACCGGGCGGCAGCTTCAGAATCCTGTCCCTCAGTTCGAGAATGATTCTGGCCGCGGTTTTTTTGCCGACACCTGTGATGCCGTAGAGTTTTTCAGGAGCGTTTGTCATGATGGCCTCATGCACCTCATGCACAGGAAGACCGGAGAGCACGGCAAGAGCGAGTTTTGGCCCTACCCCGGTAGTCAGGAGGAGAAGACGGAACAACTGCCGTTCGGCCTCGCTGGAAAAACCGTACAGATGCATGGCGTCCTCCCGGACGGACAGGTGCGAGTAAAGAAGAATCTCTTCGCCCGGAAGGGGAAGCCGGCGATAGGTCGATGCGGAAATCAGGAGCCTGTATCCAACGCCGGATACGTCGATGACCGCTTCCTCAGGCACCGCCGAAGCGAGCCGGCCGCGAAAATATGCGAACATGGGTGGTGAGTCTGAACCCGCCCGGCACGCGAGAACGCGGATGCCGGACGGATACGTAACAAGGTGAACATTTATGGACGGCAGAAGGAACGGATATGATCCCTCTTACTCGCCCTGGGCGTAACTGTTGAACAGCCGGGTCAGCTGCGCCTTCTTGCGGGATGCTTTATTTGCATGGATGTAACGCTTCACGCCAAGGCGGTCGAGCTTCTGTACCGCGGCACGGTATGCCACCTCGACTGCGCTCTTGTCCGCGCGCGAGTCGATCAGCTTCTGCATGTTTTTCAGAAGCACTTTCAGTTCTTTCTTTCTTGCCCGGTTCCTGGCGTTTCTTCTCTCTGACTGACGGAGTCTTTTCTCAGCCGATTTGTGTAGAGGCATAAACGGATGCTGTTAGAGTATTGGTCTGCAACGTTGCTGATAATCAAAAGGCATATAATATACAGGAAAAGCGGATATTTCAAAAAACTAAAAACATCCCG
>Ga0194125_10000772_pt1 | contig 54397 bp, 52 predicted proteins | sample TA2KigC250mmetaG_FD_148626 | JGI IMG/M metagenome (GOLD analysis project Ga0194125, IMG submission 148626) | Freshwater microbial communities from Lake Tanganyika, Tanzania - TA2015034 Kigoma Deep Cast 250m | ecosystem: Environmental > Aquatic > Freshwater > Lake | place: Tanzania: Lake...
AAGGTTCGGGGGACTGTTTTCTGAAACAGGCCGATTTTTTTTAAGTTTACTTCAAAAACTTATTTTCTCCCTACTGTAGGGTGCGGAAAATAGGAACTTGAATGACTTCGAGGTAACTATGGCAAAATCATTTTTTAAGGCGATAGCACAAGACCTGCTCAAACTTGAGATAAACACAATCATTAAGTCAGACATGTCAGCAGTTAAAATGCCTGCTTCTAAGCGGCAGGCTCTCTATGAAGTAGCGCGTGACTATGATAAGAAATTAAAAGAACTTAAAGTACGCGAGCCAATTTACTGGGAATATGCTGGCATTAGATCTTTCGGGGAACTACGTGACCGCGCCAAAGAGGGGATAAAGAAATTAGAGGAAAAATACCAGGATGCATCTCAAGAAGAACAACAGGATATCCGCGAAAACCTCAAGATGCTTGAACGTATTGAATACCAATCTTCAAGTATTGTTGGCATGTTCAAAGAAATAGAACAAAATATAGCGAGTAAAAAACGGCGGCTCCAGGGGTATTCCGAACCACCGGAGACGCCGAAACAGTTGACAGAAGCAGATCGTCCGCCGGAGTCACACAAGGCTTCGCAAATGTGGAACAATGACATCAGTAGAAGCGATATGAATATGATTGAGAATCTGGATTTAACCCCAGACCATATAACCTTGATTCGAAAAGCATGGGAAATTAGCACCGAACCTATCATATTACAGACCGTCATACAAGTAGATGGAGATGTAACGACGCGGATTTCAGAACGTTTTGCCAGGAATCTCAACGAAGCTATTCTTAATATCCATAAAGATTCAATTGATACCTCGACACGATTTTGGGCCAACCTTGTGAAAATACTCGGTGAAATGGCGGGCAAAGCATTCAGAGCCATTCTCAGGTAAACCATGATGAAATCAAAACTCATCGCCTTGGTTAAGGCTTCGCATTTTATGTTTGTAAGCCTTCCTGAATTTATCTCTCAAGGAAGTATTTCGATTGACACATCATTTCAATATAAACCTGTATCCAGTAATGAAAATCGGAACTTCCTATTTCGGACAACAATTCAACCGGATGCTGACATTATAAATTTCCTGCCCAATCCAGATTTGTTCCCAGATGATAACAACTGGCACAAACTGTATGGAGAAAAATATCAGGAACATAAGGTGAAGCTTCAAAAGTTTCTTGTAAGTATAGATAGCATTAAATCTATTGTATGGGCGATAAGTGCATGCTTCGGTTTTGGCTCAGTGATTTATCCGATTTATCTGGCGCAAACGCGCCTTATCCTTAGTGCTTATTGGCTAATCGTAATTTTTTTTACCACTCTACCACTTCTAACGTATGTTTTCCGAACAATCCTGCTTAGGTATCTTTTAAGGTTATTTATCCAAATTTCGATAAGGGTAATAAAGCGGGCAGACGCGAGAATAGACAAAGGACAAGTATCATGATACTTACACCCTCACTACCAAGTTAAACTATTCCTGAAAGAGACATTCACGGCAGGGGCCGAAGGCTTTGCTTATTTCTACGATGTTGATGCTACCGGGGTTTTGCCCACTAATTTATTGATGGATATAGTCCATCCTACAATGTTTACAAAATAAGACAAAAATAGAAAGGAGGCTAAAAACATGGGAAGATATTTGCTACTTTGGAAAGTAGACTCAACTAAAGTCCCTGTTAATCCTAAAGAACGAGCTGCTGCGTGGAAACCTTTGATAGATACGGTTAAGCGAGATATTCAAAAAGGTGTAATGAAGGATTGGGGAGCTTTTATCGGCGAACTCAAAGGATATGCAGTCGTTGAAGGAACTGAGTTAGAAATTCAGACCACACTGCAACAGTATATCCCTTATGTCCTCTTCGAGGTACATCCCATCGGTTCGTTAGAACAAATGGAGGAACTGATAAAGGTTTTGTCAACGTAGTGTTAGTGGTTCATTTCGTAAATCCGTATTAAGACCTATTTCGCAGCCCCCCTCCTTCCTCCCCCTTGACGGGGGAGGCCAGGTGGGGGTGATACGAAGGTTTAGCATCAAAGTCCAAATTCAAGTCACCCTCCCCTAACCCCTCCCGTCAAGGGAGGGGAATCGGCAAAAGCAGATTTGCCTAAAATTGGTACCAAAACAAACTATCATCCGATTAACTCAAAACGAGGAGGTGAAAAATCATGACTCATACCGACTTAGGCTTGCAATTTCGTATTGCGTGATGCGTGAAATGTGATACGTGATGCGTGATTTTCACGTTTCACTCTTCACGTTTCACTTGTGTTATATGAGAAAAAGCAACCTTAAACCAGTATCAGTCTATTTCAATCCGTGATGCCATTGCTGTTGCGAATGAAAACTTCATGGACACCTTCAAAAGAAGGGATGCCGCTGGCGTGGCCGCTCTCTATACAGAAAATGGACAGGTATTGCCGCCCAACAGCGACTTCGTGGCTGGTAAACAAGCTATAGCTATGTTCTGGCAAGCCCTCATGGACATGGCGATCAAAGAGGTGAAGCTTGAAATCGTCGAAGTTTCAGGCCACGGCGATACAGCCATCAAGGTTTCAAAGTACGCGCTTCAAGGCGAGGGTGGCCAGGCGCTTGACAAGGGCAAATATATCGTCATTTGGAAGCAGGAAGGTGGGCAATGGAAACTGCACCGGGACATCTTTAACAGCAGTATGCCCGCGCCAAAGTAGTTAAATTTCCTGATGGCCGTTGGCTTCGGGGTTGAACCCCGAAGCCAGGTGCTGGGATACAACCCCAGTACGAACGGCATTCCTATTTGGGAATTTGACATTGGCGAATTAATCAAAATTTATTGCCAAAACTGAAAAAATTGCAAAATTCGTGAGGAGGTGATTTGTTCTGAAACGAATATTGTTAATCATACTTGCTCTTTCCAATCTGTGTTTAACAACACTTTCCTTGCTGTTTGGTATAGTAGGGCAAGTGGATGCTACACTAATTGCCTATACCGATAAAAGTGCGTTCGATGCTGGCGTTGCTGCCCTTTCCGGTACGACCCAAATCCTTAACTTCGATAATCTTTCTGATGGGTTCCTCATTAAAGATGGTGATACAGTCGGCGGAATCACTTTTAACTATGACTTTGGCGGGGTGGAAATGATGGTCAGTAATGAGTTTGATACCACATCCTCCCCGAACTTTCTTGGCACCAACGATGCTGATGTGTTTCAGGATGGTGATTCTTTTGATTTATCCTTTAGTCCAATCAACGCAATCGGCATGTACTTTATTACAACTGATGAGTTGTGGGACAATGATATCACTTTGAAAGTTGGCACTTTCGAAGTTCCACTTGTATCGGCAGACGAGCAAGGGTTGCTCAGTAACGATTATGTCTTTTTCCTGGGTGTTATTGATGATATGAACACTTTTTCGAGTGCTAGCGTTGTTGCTGACAGCGGAGAACCTAGTCCAGTATTCCTCTACAACGTTGATGACATAACAACAGCCGAAACAATGCCTATTCCTGAACCATCTAGTTTCATCCTATTCATGATAGGGATTCTTATGATGGGGGCTTTCATATGGCATTGGAAGAGGAAAATGATTACGTAAGTTACAATGATATTGACCTTGCTCCCTATATTGTTCTTATTCCCCAAAATGTCATAATGTTTTACGTTTTGAGGAAGTGCACTTAACCGGTTGTTTAACAAAAATTTTGAGCCGAATTGATTTTTCATATTTCTAAAATCTCGACAGTGAAAGGAGGTATAAAAACCATGGCTTTGATTAAACGCAACTCAGTATGGATAGTTTTCCTGCTGGGGCTGCTGGTGGGAGGACTTACTGTATGGATTATGCACAGCGAACAGGAAGCCCATGCCCGGACCAGTTTAGCAGATTTGGAAGCAGCCATAGCTGCACTCAGTGCAGAGATTGAAGCAATCAAGACAGGTGATGTACAAGTGGGAGATGCTTTAAACCTAGGTGGACTTTCTAGCAGCGCGTTCGTCACGTTTGACGAATTGCCCGTTGAATTAGATATCCGTTTATCAGGTGAATTAACGCCGGGTTCTCTAAGGCTTCCAACTTCCATCGACCCCGCTAACCCAAGTAATGCAGGGCATGTCCGTTTTAATGGAGTTCATGCGGAGGTATCCAATGGCTATGCATGGATCCAAATGGACAATTAGGCATCTAACCGTTGGGCCACTTCGGTTACAATTAATACTTGTTCCATATTATCTTCACCTGCTTACCGTTAAGTTCTCATAGAAGCGTCCATAATTATTATGACACGTTAACCAAAATTTATCAATAAAAATTTGGTTCTTCCGACTTGGGTGTGGAAAGTGATTCACGAAGCCGGTTGCATGTCATTGCGAGTAAGAGGCACTTCGCTTCGCTTAGTGTAAACTACAGCGGTTGCGAGGAACGAAGCAAAGCAATCTCAAATCCCCCTAATCCCCCTTTGCTCTAAAGGGGGGGGGAATGAGGGATTGCTTCGCCTTCGGCTCGCAATGACATTCCTTTTTTTCCACACCTAACTCTGAAGAACCAAAAATTTTTGAAGTCCAATCATATCTCACAAATGAAATAGGGAAGGAATGCTTACCAAACACGATTTTGTGAAATAGCAGAATACAAGTTAATAGATATGTTCAGTCCGCGCTATGATATCCACCTGGATATCTTTATTCAACTGGACAAAATACGCGCTGTAGCCGGTAACTCGCACAGAAAGGGTACTATATTTTTCGGGATACCGTTGAGCATCCTCAAGTGTGGACTTATCGATAACATTGATATGTAAGTGCATGCCGCCTCTTTGAAAATATCCTTCGACAAGATGAGATAAAACATCAATACCTGATTCGCCTGCGACCATCGATGGGTGGATGGTCAGATTGGTCCCGCCGCCGGGCGCAAGTGAAAACGGCAATTTGGACATCGAATTTAAGCAAGCAGTCACACCGCTCTTATCCGCGCCATAAGCTGGAGATTGATTCTCGCTTATCGGTTCGCCTTTCATTCTGCCATCGGGAGTCGCTCCCGTGTTTTTGCCCATCGGTCTGTTGAATAAATGCGAGTAGATTTTCGGCCAAAATCTCACAAGATAATTACCATTGTTGTACTTGACAACCTCTTCGCAAAATATCCTGCAAACTTCCCTCGCCAATGAATCAACGTAATCATCATCGTTTCCAAATTTGGGATATCGGTTTATTAACTTCTGACGCAACGGTTCATTGCCTTCAAAATTTGAACTCAGAATCTCGCGCAATTCCGATAGTGACATTTCCTTATCCTCGAATACAATCTTTTTGATTGCCGCAAGCGAATCTGCGACGGTGGCGATGCCCGCGCAGGCGACATGCATAACGTGAGCATATTTCGTTCCGCCAACTTGCCAATCGCGTGCATTTTCTATGCAACCCTCTAAAAAACAGGATTCTAACGAAAAAGTGTACTGTTGGTCATCTTTGGATGCGGAATGCTTGTATCGTGCAAATTCGGACGATAACGCATATCTCATCTGTTTCACAAACGCCTCAAACAGTTCAGCAAAAGATTGAAATTTACTTCCATCGAAAAGCGTTAGCGCCAAATATTTCGGCAGATTATGCCAGCTCATCATCAAGGAACCATCTTTCCCCGCGATGCTTGGATTGCAACATCCTCGATAGACATATCCTCTCGCTTCTTCCATATCGACACCTAAATTTAACAGCGCTGGAATTACAGTTCCGTCGTTGTAAATTGAGACCGAGCCGCCATATCGCGCTAATCCACATGCCTGGCGGAAGAAATTTTTGTCAATGTCATCAAAATATCTGATGACAAGCATCGGCTGCTTGAGTTTCATTTTACCCGCTTCGATGCATAGAAACGAAAGCGGATTGGTTGCATCCCTTCCATCGTTAGTTTGTCCGCCCAAAACCAGATACTGCACGCTATCGTAACATAAGCTGCGCTTTTTGGCATCCTGATAATCTGCTAATCCAATCAACTCATTGCATTTGATGAACAGGCATTGCAGCAATTCCAACGCTTTTTCCGAAGTTATTCTGCCTTTCCGAAAGTCATCGGCATAAAATGGATACAAATACTGGTCTAAGCGCCCCAACGCAAAATCCCTGGCTCCCGCCACTGCATGCAAAACTATATCGACAAACCAGATTGCCTGAATTGCCTCATGGAACGTATTAGGCGGAAATACTGGAACGCGCCTGCATACTTCTGCGATACCTCGTAGTTCGGCTTGTCGCTGACGATTATGTTCATCCGTTCCTTCGGAACAACAGATTTCTTCAGCTAAATCTTCAGCCTTTTGAGCATATCTGTTCGCTAAAGTTATTATCGCATCACAACAGAGCATAACTCCCGTAAGAAAATCCTTCTGTATCAGACTTTCGGGGTTATTATCTGTAATCTGCGATAATCGATTGGAAGCCTTTTTTTTGATGCCGTTTAATCCCAGTTTCAGTAGAGTTTCCCATGAAATAGTTGTGCCGCCTGTCGCACAAAACCATGCCGGACGCCAGTAATGTTGGCTACCATAAAAATCCGCTTCCTGGTCGGTTGTAGGAATGATTTCGTTAATCCTGCCGACGATTAAATCATCCGGGTCAATTACCACAGAAATATTTGAGAGCAATTCATTGAGCGTGTGGCCAAAACACATTCCTGCTGTTTCCCCCGCATATTTCTGCGCGGATATTTTCAATATCTCCAATCGCTCTAAAAAAATCGTTCTGTCGTCCATTGCAAACAATTTTTGCTTCAATCGGTCAATTCTGTTCATCTTTTTCCCTTTCCTTAGAACTGTTCTTTCACTTTGAGAATGTTTAGTATTGTAGCACAAAAATACAACCGATGGAAGAAAAATTATTGACATATTATCCGGAAATGCTTATAATTTAGGTACTTATTAACCAATGGTGCTAGTTTTGGTGAAGTGATGATATCTTGCCAACGGGCGGGGAAGGGAAGGAAAGGAAGGAAGGGAAGGAAGGCACTTCCCCCCTTTTCTTCCTTTTCCCCCTTTCCTTATGCGGTTTTACAAGAACTAGCACCAAAGGTTATTACCAAATTTATTATCAAGGATGGTGAACGTGATATATCGTTGGAATAAAACTTCAGAAGAATTAAAAGAAACGCCATTATTTCGCTGGCGGGATTTCATTACGAAAGACTATTTGGGCATTCCGCAAGATGATTGGAGCCAGGTCATAAACCAAACAGTTGCCCATATCAAATCGTGGCAGGTTGGTTCTGTTTCTGATGTTGATGAATTGCCTGGCAAGTTATATGCTTTGCTCGCTCCAATGACCCTTCCGCAACTGCCTGATAATTCAGATAAACTGAACCATCACCATTTCTGTTTGTTGCCAGGTTACAACCATCCTGGCGCGATGCTGGCTGACTATGCGTTGACATGCTCTGCGATTGCCTATTGTTTAGCTTACGATAATGGCTATAGGGACGATATATCTCAGTTACAGCGATTGCGTTTATCGGCGATGACATCGGAGATGAGCGAACATTGCCGAGATGTTTACGACGCAATCTGGGATTTAACGTCGATTACGCCTATCATTCCGAATATAGAAGGAAATAAATTAGAGCGAATTCTCTACCTTGTTCAATTGGCAGCGGCGAGTCGTATGTTGGTCAAAAATGGTAAATGGACGAATATTCGACCTGATTCGGAGGATTTTCAAACTCTTGAAAATGCCATCAGTACTGTTGATAACAAACGACTTTTTGAACAGCACGATTTGGTAAAAATGCCGGATATACAATCGCGCATCGGATTGGTTTTGGGCGGCGCAATCGAACCGGAAAAATACTTTCTCGAATCTGCTAATTTGTTGGAGATACGGGGTGCCAATATGCTTATGTCGAGGATATATCAAGAGGACATACCGGCGCTTTTCGGACGAAAACTAAATGATGAAGAAAGAGTTCATCGAATCCGAGAGGAGTTTCGTATAAGCACGGGCGTTCAACTAAATGTTCCTGAGTGTGTCATCGGCGCTGATGATAGAGGCATTTTGGCTTATGCGCCCGCATCCATGGCGCACGAAGTTGCCCAGGAGATTGAGAAAATTTATATCCGTGAAGCTATGGTCGGAAACAGTGTTGCAGTCAGCGAAACCTTTGAATTGTTGGAATTGCAGTATGGTATTGCCCCGCGCCGGTTTTGGGTCGAAGATTACCTCAAAGGTCTTTCAGACAATACCGCGCGTACTTTATTGGAGATTTACTATGGGAAGGCACAAAGAGGAGATACCACAGATAAAATGGACGGACGCGGACTAAAAAGCAAGATTTCGGCATCATCGCAGGATTCTTTAAAACAGCAAAATCTATTCTTCAAGAAAAAATGTTTTGGCGAACTGATGACAAAATTAGACTCTGAAAAGTCTCGACGGTGCGAAGGTAATCCGACTGGAAATCGTAAAAATCCCATAGTTTATCCTCCAAACATCGAAACGATAGCTTACGCGCGTAGTTGTTCCAGTTGTGGACTTCGACCTGCTGTCGTTGAAGAACCGACAGCCAGCGAAGAATTCCTCTGTGAAGCCTGCGCACTGAAACGTTCAACAGGTAAATCCAAAGGAATCAAAAACTGGACATCAGCATTTGAAGCATTTTTACAAGAACATGGATTGGCGGATGAATATTTCGGACGCGCTAAAGACAATAAAGCCATTAAGACTTGCACTATTGAAAATCTTGACGCCGTAATTGATTTTACTCAAATAGCTTCCTTCAGCGCTGAGAATGCTGCCTCTGAATTCATTGGAATACTTTATGCCGGTGGAAACAATATTAATGTCATGCTAAAAGAGATGGAAACGCCGACATCGTATCGCCAGTTTTCAAATCGTATTTATGCGGCGATGCAGGATTCGACCTTTGAAGCGATTGCGCAAAATCTCCATCCGATATGGTGTGAAGGGCTGGCAGCGACGCCCGACCCTACCTGGATACATCCCTTTGAAATTGTCCAGCTTAACGGCGATGGGCTGTTTTTGATTATCCCAGGGAACAAAGCCATCCAGATGGCATTCCAGATCCTTCGTCAATTTGAGCAACGATTTAGCAGTCATCGCTATCATGATGGTGACACTCAAACGATGCAGAGATATCAAAATGTAAATTTGCTAGGAATTATCGCTAACCAGCAGCCGGCATTGAGTCTGGCCGCCGGACTGGTCATTGCTGATAAGCAAGTTCCCATCCACTTTCTGGAAGAATTAACGGCGAAATTACTCAAATCGGCGAAACGAAAAGCGCAAGCTCTTAACAGCCAATGGGGTTATCAGGGCAGCGTTGTCGATATTCTAACGTTGAAATCACTTTCGATGGTTAATTCCGACCTCGATAACTCACGCAAAACCGCGAGAAATGAAAAACTGACAATGCGACCATATACTCTCTATGAACTGGGGGGACTCATCAGAACGGTTCAGAAACTTAAAGAAGCAGGTATTCCACGCGCTCAGATTTTTCAGCGACGCGAGCAACTACACTCAGGCAAAAACACTTCCGCGCTTGATTATTTACATTTTCGCAATAGTCTCAGAGGCGAACAAATTCGCGTTCTTCGTGAAGAAATTGAATTAACTTGGTGTAGTAATTCAGATGGGCAAACTCTCCCACCCTGGCGAAAAGTATTTGAAACAGACTTGCAACGTCAGAGACGATTGGAGAAGGGTAAAGGGGATTATCAACCTTATGAGACTATTTTGTTAGACATTATTGATATGTACGATTTTATTTGAAACGTGAAACGTGATGCGTGATTATTATTCCTCAGTGTTTCTTATGATGGAACTTTTCTTTTTAAAAGAAAAGTTTGGATTAGTGATTCTATCAGATTTATTGTTCTGAAGGAAAAAGGGAGAACTGAGATGGTATTTGGTGAAAGAATAAAACAGAAGGTTCATGCTCAACACAAAGCGCCGATGGTTCGGGCGTTTTATTTATGCGTTGTAATTTTGCTCATGTCGATGGCGAAGCACGCTGCCATGGCGCAAAACGTCAAAGCATTCGGGATAATTCGCGGTACCGCGTTTGATGCGAGTACCAAAACCCCAATCCCCGGCGTCATTATCAACTACGTTGGACCTGCTGATGTAAAAGGAAAAGTAACGACTAACGAAAAGGGAAACTACAAACTCATTGGATTGCTGCCTGGCTCCTACGTTTTAAGCGCTGAAGGCAAGGGTTATCGTTCCGGTGGAAACTTACGTGTTATAGTTGCGGCAGGTACTGATACTGTCCTTGAAATAAAAATGTTCAAGGCTGAATTTAACAACCCTTTTGTTCGTGATATGTTGCTGCTTTTAAAAATGAAAGCTAATCCTGAAGAAAGTCCACTTGCCTGCGCTCTTCTGGTAGCTATAACAATAGCAGATGACAATGAAAAAACTAAAGTGTTTGCTGATATAGCCGTCGAATATGCGAAAGCTGGACAATACGACCAGGCCATTCTAATAACCAAAACAATAGAAGATGCTGATTACAACGGCAGACCGTTGGCTTATATAGCTGTCGAGTACGCTAAAACTGGACAATATGACCAGGCCACTGAGGTAGCCAACACCATAGTGAATGATTACAAAGGCTGGCCTTTAGCTTATATAGCTGTCGAGTATGCGCAAGCTGGACAATATGACCGCGCCATTCTGCTCACCAAAGCCATAAAGGATACTTTCCACCGAGCCTGGGCATTGGCTGAAATGGTTGCCATGTATGCGAAAGCCGGACAATATGATGAAGCCATTCAGTTAGCCCAAACAATAGACAAAGCCCCCCTCTTATCCCCCCTGTGGGGGGACGCTTCCTTCCACAAAGCCTTAGCATTGGCTGAAATAGCTGCCAGGTTTGTGGAAGCCGGACAAAACGATAAAGCCTTTCAACTTTTATCACAAGCCATTCAGGTAGCTAAAACAATAGAGGATACCTATTATGAATCACTGGCATTGGCTGAGATAGCCGGAAAATACGCGAACGTTGGACAATACGACCAGGCCATTCAGTTAGTCCAAACAATAGGGGATGCTTACTCCAAAGCCAGAGCATTGGCTGAGATAGCTGCCAGGTATGAGGACAGGTTTAACAACCCCCTAACCCCCTTTGGTAGGGGGGACGTAAACCAGGTGGAAGCCGGACAAAATGATAACGCCTCTCAACTTCTATCACAAGCTATTCAGATAGCCCAAACGATAGAGGATGCTTACTCCAAAGCCGGGGTGTTGGCTGAGATAGCTGGTAAGTATGCGAGTACTGGACAAGAAGATAAAGTGTCTCAAGTTTTATCACAAGCGCTTCAGGTCGCGAAAACAATAGGCGCGTCTTTTGAAGGCAGCGGCTTCATTTCAGTTCCTAAAGCCTGGGGATTGGCTGAAGTGGCTGGCAAGTATGTGGAGGTTGGACAATACGACGATGCTATTCAGATAGCCAAAACCGTAGAAAATCCCTTCCAAAAATCCTGGACATTGGCTGGAATAGCTGGCAAATGTGCTGAAACCGGACAGAAGGGTAAAGTATCTCAAGTTTTATCACAAGCCATTCAAGCAGCACAAGCAATAGAGAATGCCAATTACAAAGCCAGGGCCTTAGCGGAGATAGGTGGTAAGTATGCGAAAGCTGGGCAAAAGGTGGATGATAAGGCAAAGAAAATATTGCAGGAAATTATAAGAGAGCTTGAGTGAGTGGGCAAGACGGCAAGGAGGCAAGAGGGCGGATAAAACAACACAAGAAATCCGCGTCCGTCCATAAAATCAGTGGTATCTAATTAGGAGAAGAAAAGATGCCTTTAAAACTAAACCAACTTCTTTCCGATGTTCGAGAGAGTCGGAAGATTAAAATAACCGTAATTGTCGATACTGGGATATGCATTGGAGACAGCGGCACCAGCGGCACACCAACCGACAAAATGATATTGCGCGATGGGGCAGAACGACTGGTCATTCCTGCTTCTACCATCAAAGGCAGGTTGCGGCATGAATGCGAAATCATTGCAAGAGCGAAAAAGTACGTCATCTGTGAAAGTCCAAAAGCAGAGAATATGTGTCCTCAATTAAACAGCTTGAGCGAATTAGAACGTAAACAAATCGAAACAGACGATACAGGAAATTGCATTGTCTGTCAAATTTTTGGTTCACCTAAATCTCCAGCTAGAGTCATGTTCAATGACTTGATTTGCGAAGATGAATTTGCAACAGAAATGCGCGGCGGAATCTCCATCAATCGCCGCAGACGAGCGGTTGAAGATGCGAAATTGTTTAGACTTGAAACGTCGAAACATGGCGCAGGAATAAAATTTAGCGGCGAAATCGAACTGCCCGATAGAATACACGATGAACACCGGCAACTTATCATTTCTGGTCTCAAAAGAATAAACACGCTTGGAAACAGGACATCGGCGGGGGTGGGTTGGTTAAGAATTGAATACGAAGAGGTAGGGGGAAGGGGGAAGGCGGAAGGGGAAAGGCGGAAGGGGGAATTAAAAACCAATTCCGAAATCCGAAATCCAAAATCCGAAATCCGACCCGAATATCAGGCGGTTGAAACATCCCAATTACAAATTGTCGTCACACTTCATTCACCACTTGCTGTCGGTGGGCGAAAACCTGCTGGACGAATTGTTGAAATCATACCCTACATTCCCGGTGGATTGCTCAGAGGCGCCGTCGCGAAAGAATTGCTGGAACTTGGCGCGCATGATGATAATTGCAACGAAAACGAATGCGATTTCTGCACATTGTTCCTATCCAATGAGCAGGCAATATTTCATAATTGTTATCCATTCAGCGGCCTGTCCCGACGCTGTCGGGGCGACACTGAAGCCACAAACTTGCTTGACAACCGGACTTTGGTTTTGCCTGCCACCGCCGTAAGTTGTGAGGACAATAGCGGATTTTTAGAATACGATAAGAACGGCCATCCGATGGTCGATGATTTCAACGATTCGCACGGCGTATTCGATACGTTAATCAATAGACTTATAGCGGAAGAGCAATTGAATGAAAACAATGATTTGCCATTACTTTATGCGCCAAACTGCCCCGTATGTGGAGGGTGCGTTGAACCTTTCCAAGGATTTTACTCCGCCGTCCCTTCCTGGGAGGGGTTAGGAGTGGGTGGAAAATATAAATCCGAGAACATCGGCACACGCATTCTATCCCGTATTCCCATTAACCGTTCTCGCAAAGTCGCCGAGGAAGACTTACTTTATCACCTCTCTGTTCTCAATCACGTTACAAAATCTGGGGCTGATGCGCTATTGAGGAATAGCCAGGCCACCGCCCAAACAACTCCTTTAGTTGCGAAGCCATCTCCGAAGGAGTCTCCCGATGAAGTCGGGAGCGGGGACTCCATTGGAGTCTTTAGAACACGGCTCATCGGTTCAGTTACTGTTCCAAAACGACTGGCAAAAGATCTAACGGAAGTTCTCAAGCATCGCATTCATAACTTAGGAGGCGGCAGCGCGCGTGGCTTGGGAAGAGTCAAAATCGACGTTATCCCTGAGGATAATAATCCCCAGTCTTCAACGCAATCGGCGGTTTTTAAAAATCGGCTTGACGCTTTCAATCGTAAAATCGCTGAAGCCGAACGAAAATTTCAAGCCCTCGGTAAAACTACGGCGATTGATGGAACATACTTCACGGTTGATTTGCATTCAGACGCTATCTTATACGACGCAAGTGGATGGCAACCGACAACCATTCTCACGGCGGAAATGTTGCAAAAAGCAACCAACTGCGACGCTCAAGTCGAATTGCTTCGCAGTTATGCGCGCTACACCTACTGTAACGGATGGAATGCCGCCTGGGGCATGTTGAAGGAAACAGAAGTGATAACACAGATGGGAAGCGTATTTGTCTTTAAAACGAAGAATATCGAAGCGTGGTATGAACCGCTCAGAAAACTCGAATTGTACGGCATCGGCGAGCGCCGCGGCGAAGGGTTCGGACAGTTGAAAATCTGCGATGAATTTCACCTGCGGACGAGGGATGAATTTATCACGTAAAATAAGGAAAGGTCACAGTAAATCCACCATGTTAATAGATTCACATGCACACATCCAACTGAAAAATTTCGATAATGACCGCGAGGCTATGTTTGCAAGAGCGCAAAAAGCAGGTGTCGAGCGTATTATCACTATCGGTTTTGACTTAGAAACCAGCATGGGTGCAATCCGCCTGGCAGAACAATATGATTTCATCTATGCGACGGTGGGAATGCACCCCCATGATGCCAAACTTCTCAATAATGAGATTATAGCAAGATTTCGCGAACTTGCGCGACATCCGAAAGTTGTCGCTATGGGGGAGATGGGGCTGGATTATTATCGCAACTTATCCCCCCGGTCGTTCCAACAAAAAGCCTTTGAGGCACAACTTAGGCTTGCGCAAGAGCTAAATCTTCCTATCATTGTTCACGATAGGGACGCGCACGAGGATATCATGGAAACCTTACGCCAATTTGTGGGAAAGGTTCCGCTTGGCGGAATTCCGCTACGTGGAAAAGGAAGGGAAGGAAAGGGGGGGAAGGGAGAAAATAAACCCGGTGTGTTGCACTGCTTCTCAGGCGATATAGAGATGGCAAAAGAAGCCATTGATTTGGGATTTTATATTTCAATCGCCGGACCCGTCACTTATCCCAAGTCATTATCACTCCAAAGAGTCGCGCGGGAAATTCCTCTGGATAGTCTTTTGTTGGAGACAGATTGTCCCTGGCTTGCGCCTCAATTTCGTCGCGGCAAGCGTAATGAGCCCGCTTACATCACTGTTATCGCTGAAAAGATTGCAGAACTCAGAGGCGTTTCTGTTAAAGTTATCGCCGATGCAACTACAGTTAATGTAGAAACCTTGTTTGGAATTTGAGAAGATTTCATTGTGCTGAATACACTAATTACTTAAATTGCTAATATTCAGGCCACGCTGATAAAATTAATGATTACATTTCTCTTGTTTCTTTTGATTAAACTTTTCTTTTTGAGCAAATAATCTACAAGGAGAAATGAAAATGAATATCACAGAACAGATTGAAAAATCGAAGAAACCCTTCAAACTAACCATTGAACGGTTGCGTGGGGCAAATTATTGTGGAATTGCAGAGGCTGTGGAGAAGTTCTTCCCAATGACGCTGCCGTACTTGATAGAGGGAAATGAGAAAAACCCCGTCCATCATATTACACATGTGATGAACTTCATGACGGAAATCCTGTTGAAAGAGGAAGGCAAAGAAGCCGCTCCCCATAGAGTAAGGCGGGGAGTGTTTGCCGCTCTTCTGCACGACATCGGTTTCGCGAAAACCGACGAGGGCAAGATTCGCAAGGCGGACATTGAAAAAGAAATTCACGCGGCAAAGGACTGGGCAACGGTCAAGGCAGCCATTCAAAAAGCCGTTGATTCGCGCAAGGCGCATATGATTGCCGGTTCTGCCATTGCGGAACAATTGTTGCGAGCATACAACGCCTGGGTTGACAAGCCATTTTTCACGGATGCCGACATCAGAGCAATCCGATGTGTCATTGAGATTCACGACGACCCCTCTATTCGCGAGTATGAAAACCTTGGACTTGAATGGCTGAAAACTCACGCGTCGGATGCCAACCTTGTTGGCCGGATGAATCCCAGCAAGTGGCTGTTCGATAAGGATGACTTCCTGATAAAATACCATCGTGAGGCTGACCGTTTGTGGATGCTCGCGCTGGATGGCATTGAGGTAGATCTGGCCCGAGATTTGGAAAAAGCGCGAAAGGACGCTAAGGACAGAGAAATACCGATAGATAGCGTAAAAGTCTACCCGTTTGCCAGAATCAGCGGCAATATCAAGCGGCACCGTGAGGAAATGTGGCTATACAAAAATGCTCTGGGCTCGGAAGCAGCGGCATACGGTTTCAAGAAAGGGATGCTGTATAGAACAGACACCGGATACCAGATTTCTCAGAAGTTGCTGACCAAACTGCAGGATGAATATGGCATTGTCGTGGCAGTCAGTCTGGGTGGCACGAAATTATCTGTCGCGCTTGTCGATTTTACCGGGGTCATCGAAGGAACGACTCGGGAGTTCCCTTGGCGAAAGGAATTCGGGGTCACTGATAATCCCAAAGGCGGGGCTAACGAGAAGGGATTGATTAAAGGTACCACCCAAAAAGTGGTGGAAGCGTTCAAGCAAGCCGAGGATTTGAAAAAAAGGGTAGCCAAGATTGGCGTCGCTACAAAAGGGCCTATCGAAAAAGCTGAAGATAAAAATGGAGAATACGTGATTGTTGGGCCATGCACGACCTTACCGTTTGATAAATGCAACCTCGACAGGGCATTGCGACAAGAATTGGAGAAACTCAATATCGAGCTCTCAAATGTTGAAATCGAGGTGCTTCACGACGGAGCCGCTGCTGCACTCGGCGAGTCTAACCACTTCCGGTTTAAGCAGAATGATGACCAAAGCATGGCGGCGGTCATTATCGGCACAGGGGTCGGGGTTGGAATCTGGGAGCAGGGAAAGCTCTTCGAAGGAATACGCTCAAAAGACCCCGGCGACGACGACATACGGAACCTTGGGAGTTTGGGTCGCCATCTCGTCTGTGTGAAGTGTGTTGACAGACAAGAGGCTTGGCCAACAAGTTGCCAATATGAATACCGGGGCGCGCCGTTCGGGGAAAAGTACGCGCTAATTGATGAAGATGAAGGCGAGACCTATTTCAGTGAGCGGGTGGCTGGCCCATGGCTCGCGAGGAAAATTGCCGGTTTATTGAATGAGTTGTATCAGGTAAATAGCCAAATCGCCGCAGACACGCTGAACAAGATGCAGTTGGAGGTAAGCGAGGTACAGAGCTTTCTCCAATCTCAACCAAAAGAACTTGAGATAAAGATTCTCGAAGGTTTGACTAAGGCAGCCAAGGCCGATAATAAGTGGTCTAGAGAGCAGATTGCCGCAATCGGAAGTGAAATCGGAGCGGCTCTCGCGGAATTCATCTATGTATTTCACGAAAAGGGCATGCAATTTGTCGAGAAAGTGGCTCTTGTTTCAAAAGTGGCTGAGAAACTGGGCGAAGGAATAGCCGCTACTCCGAACAATGATTTTAAGATTAATGATAATGATTTGTTGATTGAACGCCTGCGGGCTAAAGCCCAAGCAGTGCTGGAGGACAAAGGACTCTCTCAAGAGCGTGCCGAACAATTGGCAAACGGGATATTCCGATCAAACTTACATGAGCGCGAATTTTGGGCATTTGTACCTTAATCTCTGGACTATTGACTCTGATAGTTGAGTGGAAGATTGAAAGGATGGATGAATGAGTTCCTTCTATCCTTCCAACCATCTATCCTTCCAGTCCAAAATCGTCAATTGCCGGTGCTATTCTAAAAGAAAATTTTAATCAAAAGAAACACTAAGAAATTATTCCTTCGATATGGAAAAGGTGGATTTGTAGTGGTCTGTGATTTTTCTAAGAAGTGTATTCTTTTTTCCTTCCACGCAGGTGGAACATTCCGAGAATCGGAGAAGTGATTTTTCATGAATCAAACACAGTATGTTCCCTACAGCGATGAGATACGTCAACTGATGCGTAAAAAGTCCGGCATTTTATTTAGCGCGCACCGAAGAAAAGATGACGGTATTCTTGATGAAGCTACCGCAATGTTTATCGAAGCCGGAGAATTAGAAGAGCAAATTGCCCGTCTATTGGAAAATGATTCACAACCGAAAGCCGAAGGCGTTCCTGTCCTGAGCCTGCGAAGGATCACGAAGGTTCAGCGTAGCGAACACTCTGAAAATGCTGTAATTCACTGGGTAAGCGCTGCATCCTGTTACATGAACGCTGGAGATTTTAGCAGGGCTGGAAAACTTTTTGAGTTCATTTTAACAAAGGATATTCGCCCAAGGCTTCGACGGGAGGTAAAGAAATTTAAGAAAAGGTGTGAAACTGAGAACAAGAAAAAACCCAAAATAGGAGAGTAGAATGACCAAAATTTCAATATCCATCATGGTTTCATTTTTCACAATATTTTCACCCTTAGTTTATGCTGCCTTCAACGACATTGGCGTTGGCGCGCGGCCTTTGGGATTGGGCGGTGCTTTCGTGGCAACGGCAGACGATGGGAACGCGACGAGATACAATGCCGGTGGATTGGGATATATCGACGATATTCAACTGAGTTTGACTTATGCCCGACATTTTTCGGGGTTGATAAATTATAACTATGCAGGGGTTGTGTTGCCTTTTGGCGGCGCGGGTTCGTTCGGGGCAAGTTTTGGGATACTATCCGAAGATTCTAAAATTTACAAGGAACAAACGATAACTTTATCCTATAGCCGAAAGCTACTGAATCAGATTTCGGCGGGGATGAATTTCAAATTGCTCGGCACAAGCTTTGACAAGAACAATGAATGGATACAAGAAAATCCTTATTTCACCAAAACTTCGACATCAGCCTTCACTATCGACATGGGCTTATTAGCGAAACCGATTACCGGCTTGAATTTTGGCCTTGCCGCAGAAAACTTAGTTCCCGCTGATGTCAACATCTCAGAGGACATACAAGACGATGACAAGAATGTTCCGCGCAATATCCGCGCGGGATTAGCATATAACCTTTCCGCCATTGCCCAAAGCGCTCAACAGGAAGCCTTGAGGGATGTTCTGGCGCATACGCAAATTATGTCGGAGGTCAGCCTTCGTAATGGCGAATCTGAAATTCACCTTGGCGTAGAATCATGGGTTCATAAAACTATTTCAATCCGCGGTGGCTATAGCAACAAAAGCGGCGTACATAGTAGTTCCAACATTGCCATAGGCGCGAGCATTAAAGTCCCAGTCTCTAAGTCTGCTTTGCAATTCGATTATGCGTTCCAAATCATTATGGGCGAATTGAAATCCAACGTAGCGCATCGGGTTTCTACAAATGTAGTTTTTTAATAAGAAACCCGTTTTCTCCGAGAAAACGGGTTTCTGGCGGAGGAGAAAAAATCATGTCAAAACCCCAAAATTCACATCCGTATATCACCCAAAATCCGAAAATTTGCAATGGTAACCCTGTAATTGCAGGCACCCGCATGCGAGTCATTGATATAGCTATCAAATATGACCGATTAGGTTGGTCGCCTGATGAAATAGTGGATGAGTATCCACATCTTGATTTAGTAAAAATTCACGACGCGCTGTCTTACTATTACGAACATCAAACTGAATTGGATGCGGAAATAGCTGCACGACTTAAGAAGATTGATGAAATTCGTAGTGTAATAGGGAAAAATCATGAATAGGATAAAGATTTACACTGATGAAAGTGTAGGACTTGCTATACCAAAAGGTTTAAGGCGTCGTGGAGTGGAAGCGTGGTCAGCTCATAAAGTGGGAAATCGAGGATTAACGGATGAAGAACAACTTATTTATGCTATTGAACACCAAGCTTCCATTTTCACCCATGATGATGATTTTCTAAGTCTTGCATCGTCATATGTAGCGGAAGACAAAACGCATTATGGCGTAATTTATGCGCATCCATTAAGAGTAACAATTGGAGATTGCATTCGTGGTATCAAAATTATCGTGGATATAATGACGCCCGAGGAGATGATGAATCAAATTAGATTCCTCTAAGCTTAAGCAAGAAACAGAAAAAATTGAAAGGAGATACCTAATATTCCATGAATAAACTAAAAATAACGATACTTACAGCATTTATATTTCTCACGTTCTTCTCTAAAATTATCACTGCGCATTCGGCAGTAACTTCCATTGGGGAGCTCAACGTCGAGGGCAACGACCAAGGGAAAGTGCTTGCATCCTCAAAAGCGACGCTGATTGCGACGCTCATCATCGACCGTTCGTTAGCTGAACCGGGCGAAGAGATAAAAACTATTGAGTTTGTAATGCCCGCCGGATTTAGCGCTGACCCATCGGAAGTTACAGAAGTTTTACTGAATGCGAAAGCGTCTGATTTTACTCCGAAAGTCTCTGGTACTTCGCTCAGAATTGAGTTAGCAGAACTAATTTTGGATGTAAACACAGTCGCAAAGATTGTTTTCAAAGTCAGTACACCGAGTGTCACAATGCAAAACGCGACATTTTTAGTGCGCTTGAGAAATTTCCACGATGAAGCGATTGGTGATTTTGTTCGCCCCGGTCCGGCTGATGGCAAACAGAATAATGATAGTTTTACATTAACCGTCATACCGAATATACCTCCGCCAACGCCAATTGGATTGAATGTGAAAGTCGACCCGACCGGTGAGAACGATGTGTTTATAACCTGGGAAAAATCGACCGACCCAGATGTCAGCGGATACTTTATCTACCGTGATAACAACCCGCGCATAAATGTTGCAGGCATTGACACAACGACATTCAAGGAAATCAATGTCCCACCAGGCGCACACACATACACGATTGAAGCGTACAAAGGTTCAGGTCAGTTGGTATCCCCCAAAACACAGCCACAGACAGTCAATGTCAGTGAAGATCGAAAAGCCCCTGAATCACCGATGAATTTTACAATAAAATTGATAGCCGATGGCGTAGAGTTAAAATGGCAACCCAGTCCAACGGTAGACGTAATAAAATATGTCGTATCCTTTGGCAAATCAATGGGCAGTTTAGAACCCATCAGAGATTTAGAAGTAGAAGCTGACAAGTTAGAATATGGTTTCACTGACCGAAGGCAATTAGAAATCGGAAGGTTTATTTATTCTGTGGAAGCGATGGATGAAGCCCAAAATAAGTCGAAGCCTGCAACCCAGGAACTTCGTCTTCTCGACAAACCATATCCAAATCCTTTCACGCCTCTATCATCAGACCCACGATTCAATCGCGTGACCTTTTCAGCGCGCGGGTTGGGCGATGTTGAAGGTGAATTTAAGGTAAAAATTTATAACATTGACGGCATCCTTGTGAAGGAATTGGTCGCAACCATCGGCGAGCGTGAGTTGACATGGGATGGTAAAGATGATGATGACAAAATGGTTGAAAGTGGAGTGTACATCTATCAGATTCAAGTGGGCGAAAACTTTAAGACAGGGACGGTCATCGTCGCAAAATAGCGTCTTCTTAGAGGAGGTTCGATTTCATGATGCGGAAAAGAAGCTTTATATGGTTGTTTCCGTTTTTATCTCTGTTTTGTTTTACGCATTTTTCCGTTCTTTATGCAAAAGCGGAGCAAAATCAGTTTGAGGTTACCACAGCAGAAGATTTTCTGAAAGTTTTTGATGAGGTTGTCGAGCTTGTCAATACTAAATTCTGTGATGCAAATTTCAATGGAGTCAACTGGATGGAGATTTCTCAGCAATACCGAAAGAAAATCGCAACGGTTGAAGACAAACGAGCCTGCTACGACTTAATCAACGAAATGTTGGCGACTCTCAAAGTCTCTCATACTCATCTTTATTCTCAAGATGACCCCTGGTATTACATCTTCAAATCGGTTTTCACCCGTGTAGTGGATTACTCAGACCGTATTGAATATCCGCAAATTGGCATATTCACCCAAAAAATTGGAGAAGATTATTTCATTCTGGCAATTCTGGAGGGGAGTCCGGCAGACAAAGCGGGCTTAAAACGAGGAGATTGGATTATTTCTGTAGATGGCGAGCCGTTTTTCCCTGTCAATTCGTTCCGTGGAAAAGAAAAGGTAACCCTTTTGATTCAGCGTCAAAAAGAACAAGCGCCGATTCAGATTCAGGTAACCCCAGAAGAAATGGATGCTCAAGAGGCTTTTGCGTTAGCCTGTATGAAGAGTATAAAGGTCATCCCCATCGACAACAAAAAAATCGGATACATTCACATCTGGGGTGGGATTATTGAAGATATCACCGACGCCTTTGAAAGGGGGCTGGTTCAATTAAATCAAGCCGGATGTCAAGGGCTTATATTAGATATTCGGGATGGGATTGGTGGGCATAGTTACCAATACTTTGACCCCTTGCAACGTAGCAACTTCCCTTTTGTTAAATTGATAGATAGGTCTGGTAAAGAGCGACTCGGTGTGCCCAGATGGGAGAAACCGATTGTGCTATTGATTAATGACGGAGTTCGCAGTGGTAAAGAGATTTTTGCCTATGCCATGAAAAAAAGCAAGCGAGCAACTCTGGTAGGGAGCAATACTGCGGGAGAGGTGGCTGGTGGTGCGGGATTTCCCCTCTCCGATGGCTCGCTTTTGTACCTTGCAATCGGTCGAACTTTGATTGACGGGGAGACTTTGGAGGGCAAAGGTGTTCCTCCCGATGTTTTTGTCGAATCTCCTTTGGAATACAGCGCAGGTGAAGATCTTCCCTTGGAGAAAGCAATAAGCTTACTGTTGAAACAGCTTGAACCCTAATACTACCCTGGCTTTGGTAGATTTGCCTTTGATGTCATCCTTTTTCAATCTCGTTGTTCTCCCTCCGTTTGTCGTTCCGATTTTGCGTGGAATTACAAAATCGAAACTAAGATTTTGGGTGATTGGTGAAGCGTGAAATGTGAAGAGTGATGATTACTTCTCACATTCACCCCGTTAGAAAGGACGCCCCATCGCTTGCCACCGTTACAAAACATGGACTGTATTTAATTCCGAATTTAATGGGGTAATGTTTTGTAACGGGGTGCGGCAGAGTTTAAAGCCCCGCCCAAACTTTCTAACGGGGTTTACTTATCACTCATCACGTTTCACGTTTCACGAACGCGATATGTGTTGAGTGCAGACTAAACAGCCTGCGCCACTACGTCAATCGACCGGAATCCCAAATATCTCAGCAGCCGTATGCCCAAAGATCTTTCGCCTATATTCTTCGGGGACTTCAAGCTCATCCACCAAGCGCTTGTAGTCGTTCATCACATCTTCCATCCATTCCACCGCCACATCTGTGCCAAAGACAATTTTATCATACGGATGCTTGCCGCCATGCGCCTTGTACGGATGGTTGGGTTTGTCCCACCAGAACAGACTTCGGATAAATGCCGGCGATTTCTTCTTCAAAGTCGAGCCGGATAAGTCATACCAAACGTTGCTATTCCAACGCCCGGTCATACTCGCTTCTTCGTACCACGGATTACCCAAATGCGCGCCGACGATTTTTAATTTCGGGAAATTCCGAGCGATGTAATCAAGATAAATCGGTCGCATCCGATTGGAGTGATGGTCGCGTCTGTCAGTGGCATTATCATTTCGGGCAACGATACCTAAATGGAAAAGAATCGGCATATTCAACGCCGCCGCTTTTTCATAAATCGGAAAAGCGCGTTCGTCGTCATAATTGTACGCGGGATTGATAATTTTCAAGCCCATCATACCGCTATTTTTAGCTTCCTCAACTATTTGTTCGCGGTCATATCCCAACCTGATATGCTCCAACGGAATAACTCGAGCGCCTGCAAAAGAAAGCGCTGACACCAATTCATCCCGTTTGCCGATTAGACAAACCTTATCAATTTTTAACCTGTCACACTCTGTAAACAAACGCTTCAGAAAATCTTCCGACGGCGAGTAGTGAACGTGAGAATCTATAATCATAATGCTTTGCCTCCTTTGACTGATAATTTATCATGGCTCCAGATTTCTGTCAATCCCAAAATAGGAATAAAAAGAGAGCGTTGCAAAATCGAAGAAAAACTGAAATTTTTCCTTGACATTAGGATGAAAAGATTGTATAATTGGATTGAAAATTGGCAATGGAAACTTTAAGAATTCTAATTATTGCCAAAAGCTATGTGTTAAGAAAGGAGAAACCAATGCGTTTAAGGTTTACTGTATTTACCGCTATGTCGTTAGTTGTGCTTGTTCTTCCACTTATGGTTCTGGCCGCGCCGAAAAATATATTGCCTAATCCTGATTTTGCTAAGGATGCTGAAGGATGGTCTTTTGGCGCTGATTATGGTACATTTACAGTCGATCCATCAGTGAAAGGGATTGTAGGAAACGCCGTTCTGGCCAAAGTTGACAAGGTCGGCGCCAACGCATGGGAGCCGGAGATCCATTCGCCGGGATTTGATCTAAATAATGGTGTAAACTATACCTATGCTTTCTGGGCAAGGGCGGAAGCGGGGAAAACCAGAATACTCGGCGCGAGGTTCGAGCAACTTAATACCTGGGTAGGCATAGGCGAGGATATTACAATAGACGACCAGTGGAAGGATTATCACTTTACTGGCGTTTGGACACACCCTGGCAGTCCACCTCAAGTAGTCATACATATCGCGATGAATGTGCAACCTGAGCCACTGGTTGATGTATGGTTCAGCAACTTCAGAGTGTATGAAGGTGATTATGTGGTAGAAACAACACCCGTAACCCCGATTGGCAGATTGACAACTGCCTGGGGAAGCCTCAAGAACAAATAACTAATTATGAATTTGGTTTTTGTCATTCTGAGTGATAGCGAAGAATCTCTTTCCGTCGAACAAAAGAGATCGTTCAGTTCCTTCACCACGTTCAGGACTCAGGATGACAAAATGTAAAGAATTAATTTCATATCTTTACTTACTTAGGGCGAAATGGTGTTTCGCCCTATAACTTATCTTTGTTTTCGTTAGTTTTTATATCATAATGTTTATGGAGGAGAAAAATCAATGTATTCACGTTATGGTTTATTTGGAATTTTGATAGTGATGATTTTGCCAGTAATGGTTTCAATCGCGATGGCTAAGGAAATTGAAAATATATTGCCGAATCCTGATTTTGAGGACAAAGCAAACCCGATAAATGGATGGTCCATTGGTGCACAGGGAACACTTTCTATGGATAAGAAGGCGGAATCACCCACCAGCCATCCAGTTATGCTGGCAACTATCAACGCCGCTGGAGCCAACGCCTGGGAGCCAGAAATTCATTCGCCGGGATTTGATCTGAAGCAAGGCAAAAAATACACTTATGCCTTCTGGGCAAAAACGGAGCCAGGAGTGACCAGGACTCTAGGCGCCAGGTTTGAGCAACTTAATACATGGGTGGGCATAGGACAGGATATTTTAATAAACGACCAGTGGCAAGATTACCATTTCACAGGCATTTGGACACATCCTAGCAGCCCACCCCAGGTGGTTATCCATATTGCTTTTAATGTGCAACCCAAACCCCTTGCTGATGTATGGTTCTCCCATTTTCGGGTGTATGAAGGTGATTATGTGGAAGAGGAAATAGGAGGAGGGAAGCCCAAGGCTGTAAATCCAGTAGATAGACTGACAACGGCATGGGGTCAGATTAAGAAGTTTTAGATGTTGGATGTTAGATATTAGATATTAAATATTGGATATTGGTTGTTGCCACTATGGGGCGTTTGCCCTGTAGTGGCTTTTTTTATACTAAGCGCATGAAATAATTTGGAAATCTTTGTTTCCGCATGTCGAAGATGCCGAGAACCGGTGGAAGGAAGGCGCGGGGAAAGGAAGTAAGGGAAGGAAAGGGGGAAATATTTTCCAATTTCTCTTTGCGTTTGGTATAACTATTGGGAGGAACGTTAATGAAGAAATTGCCAATAGTTATCTAATACTTTGTTTATAATGTGAAGGGTAGGAAACGTGTTGCGTATTGCGTGTTGCGTGTATTTTTCATCGCAGAAACACGCAACACGTAACACGCAATACATTCCGCCTTCCTTGCAAAACCTAAGTAATAAATGGTGACTACCAAACGATATAAGAAACGGAAAAAATCATGATAGCAATTTCAACAATCTGGAATTCATTAAAGCATGAGGATGGCGCACAACTTCTGGCAGAGTTAAATAATCTGGGATTTAACGCGGTGCAGTTGGATTGTAAAATTACAGAAAAGTTGCTCACTCAGATGGAATCGCAAATTCGTATAGGCATGAAAGTCGTTAGTGTGCATAATTTCTGCCCTGTACCGCCTGGGGTGTTGCAAGAGAACGCAGATGCCGACTTATTCCTGCTGTCCTCGCCTTATAAAGACAAACGCGAGGAAGCCGTTAAACATACTCTTAGAACCATCGAAGTGGCGGCAGATTTGGAGGTTCCTGTGGTTGTGCTACATTTGGGATACGTTGATGTGAAGGATGACCAAACTTTTTCTCCAAACTTTTCTTTTAAAAAGAAAAGTTCCATCATAAGAAACACTATGGAAAGAAAAAGTTCCATCATAAAGAAAAGAAAAGGAAGTTTTGATGAGAGTAAGCGGCTTTTTGATTTGTACGAATGGGGGGAACGAGAGTTTGAGGCTTTCGGAAAATTAGTAACGGAACTCCGCGGGAAACGCGAACGCAAGCAACAAAGGTATCAGGATGCCGTGCTGTTTAGTTTAGATAAACTCAATAGGCGCGCTATGGATTTGAATATCTTATTGGGTTTAGAGAATCGACCGCGCTACCATCAAATACCGGATTTTTATGAATTGGAACTCTTCTTCGCAGAGTTCGAGGGCGGCAATTTGCGTTACTGGCACGATACCGGGCATGCCGCTATTCAGGAAAAAGTCGGCATTCTCAAACAGGAAAAATGGTTGAAAACCTACTCTGAACAATTAATCGGAATCGAACTCCATGATGTGAAAGAACTTGACGAATATCTCGCGCCGGGGATGGGGGAATTGGATTTTAAAGAAATCTTGCGATATGTTCCCGGAAAAGCCGTGAAAGTGCTAGAAATCAAAGAAGCGGAGAATGAAGAAGAAATTATCGAAGGACGAAGGGTTGTGGAAGAAATCCTGGGGAAAAGTGATGCCGCAACGTAAAACGTAAAACGTAATACGTAAACTTTATACATGCTGCGTAGTGCGTATTGCATGGTGCGTAGTGCGAAAAAATTACTTAACACGTAATACGTAACACGCATCACGTCCCCTCTTGCGAGGGGTAGGGGTGGGTAACGTTTCAGACGAAAATATAATAGTCACCATGCGGATTCTCAAATATTTAGTGAGAGCACACAAATTTCCCCTATTTCATGTTTATCAAAAATATGGTATTATAACCTAACGGATGTTTCATGGAAAAGTTGATAACCAAAACCGGATTATTCATGGAGGTATTCATTATGGAAAACACCCAAGAAAAATTTTTTATCCGATGGTGGGGATGCGCATCGGTTGAGATAGCGATAGCCGACATCAATTTGGTTATCGACCCTTATGTGCGTCCCGATGAGCCGATTTACGATTACATTTTCTGCACTCAAGAACACTTCGACCATTTTCATCGAGAAACTTTGCTGAAGCTTTGCCAGGGCCCAAGATTTAAAAAATTGGTAGTGAATATCGGTTGCGTCTCTCCTGGTCAGCCGATTGAAAAAGTTTACGGCGCTGCGGCCTTGACAAGCGGGTTGCCGGCGGATTTCCTACGGCAAGATGGGCTTCAGGTTCTCTATCCAAAATATCTCAAAAGTGAGGGCAGAAGTTTTGCAGGCTCCTTTGAAATACAATTGGGGAGATTAGCGGTAGAGGCGGTTGAAAGCGGCGAAGAGCCAAGCCCGGATATTCCTTCCAACGGTTACCTTATCACGGACACCCAAACAAATCTTTCCTTCTATCACACCGGTGACTTATGGGAAACCTATCCCAACCTGGAGAAATTGAAAAATAGGGTGGACTTTCTCTTTCACATGAAGATGGGATGGAATAAACGATGGGATTTGTTGAGGCAACTTGTCGAATATGTACGTCCGCGCTACTTCGTACCAATTCACTATCGGACAGATAGCGCATCCTATCCGATTCCAAGATTATATTCCTACGATGAGCCGATTGAAGCGCAGGTAAAAAAACATTGGATTCCAGATATTGATGACCCCAATGCGTATATTGAGACCTTGAGGGAACACTTATGCGACCTTACTCAGATTGCTCCACTCACAGCAGGAAGAAGCTATGAAATCTTAATACCGTCCAAAACTATTCGCTGGGAATGGAAAATGATTTCATAAACTCTTGTGGCGCAGACCGTAAGCCTTTGGCGTCGGTGAGCGTAGCGAACATTCTTGCCTGCGCCGATTAATTTTTTCCTTGCAAGCATTATATCCCTTTACGACAATACCTTTGTATCTATAATGGTTCGGATTACAACGCCAATATGTAAAGGATTGGATAAGGCACAAAAAAAATATTCGCGTAAATTCGCGCCGCTTAACGAATAGATTTTGAAATTGGAAGAGTTATTAAGTTGGGAGATGCCTAAAAAAAATATTTTTTACTTGACATAATAATCCATTATGTTATATCATATATATCCAATAATATCAGCCAATTAATCATTGGCGATGTTTCTGGTATTTCAACGAACACAAAGAATGAAGACACCGTCGATTATCAAAAAAATAAGACATTTTCACTACGGCAAGTTCTGTCGAAAGTTACGCCTGTGGAGAGAATATAAGACTTCGAATCTTTGATTCGACGCAGTTCTCAGTGAAGCAGGAATCAAATGCCAATTAGGATTGTTTCCGCTTCTCGGAACAGCCTCTAAAAGGGTAAATTTTGGAGAACGGAATACGTCAAATATGACTATTTCTAATATGACCTTTCCAAGTATATATTATTTTGGGCATGTTTCAAAGACCTCTTTACACTCTGTGAACGCGAGGAAAGGGAGAAAGGAAAGGAACTTTTCTCCCTTTCTTTCCTTGCCATTTTTTCATACAAAGTGTAAACATATTTTGGCGGGAATTTGAAACATGCCTTATTTTTTGAACATTTTCCGTTAAGTGCAAGAAATAAAGTTTACTCTTCTCGCACTTTATTTAGATAGAAAGGGACAAAAATGTCAACCAAGAAAATCAAACTCATAGTAGCGATAACGCTTGCTTTGGTGTTTGCGTTAGCGCTGGTTATTGGTATTCTTGCCCAGACCGCTGAAGAGCTGAAATACGTCGGCACTAACAAGTGCAAGGCGTGTCACCTAAAGCAACACAAAAGCTGGGAAACAACCTCACATGCTACTAACTTCGAGATTGTAGTAGACACGGGTAAAGATAAAGACCCTAAATGCCTGAAATGTCATACTACTGGCTACGGTGAACCGGGCGGTTTTGTGGATGCAACAACCACGCCAAATTTGGTGGGGACTGGTTGCGAAGCTTGCCACGGCCCTGGGAGTAAGCATTTAGCTATAAAGAAGAAAGAAGAGAAAAAGGGAACCATGGGTGAAGTTAAAAAAGGTACCTGCGAAAAATGTCATATGCCCCATGGCGGCCATCCTGAACTGGGGAAAGAAATTCTTCCCGTTCTGAAAAAGAGGCTATCGGCGTTGCAAGCGAGAATTGCAGGGGTAGAAGGTAAATAACTATATTAAAATGGGCATGTTGAAATTCCCGAAACCGGTCATGGCATGGGGCTAACAGATGGACCGCGCGGTGCCTTGGGACATTGGATTACCATAAAGGATAAGAAGATTGAGCGTTATCAGTGTGTTGTTCCGACGACCTGGAATGCCGGTCCTAAAGATGACCTGGGACAGAAAGGCCCAATGGAACAGGCTTTGATTGGAACACCAATCAAAGACCCCGAGAATCCCATTGAAGCGGTGAGGATTGTTCGCTCCTTTGACCCTTGCCTTGCCTGCGCTATCCATCTGATTACACCTGAAGGGCAGACATTGGGTGAATTCCGCGTTCTTTAGTTCTACCGGTGTGCTAAACTATTAAAATCTTAAACCGTCCAAACCATCTTGTTGCATTTGGGCGTTTATTATGACCAGAGATGAGTTGCATACCAAATCACCTGAGAGGATTGTGATAATTGGCGTGGGTAACCTGCTACTAAAAGATGAAGGAGTAGGTGTCCAGGTCATTCATGTCCTGAAGGAAAAAAATAATTTCCCTGAAAATGTTGAACTTGTAGATGCGGGAACTGCGGCTTTAGATGTTTTACAAATGCTCGGCGAAGTGGACCAACTTATAGTTATTGATGCTGTAAAGGGAGGATGCGCGCCGGGTACTATCTATAAGTTCAAACCGGGTGATATTCGCTCTACTAACAGAGCGACTACATCTCTACACCAATTGGGGTTTATCGAAGCTTTAAGCATTGTAGAAAAACTTGGCAAGGCACCCAAGAATGTTACTATCATTGGTATTGAGCCAGGGGAGATTGATATTGGCCTGGAATTGTCACCAGAGATTGCAGCAAAGGTTCCTAAAATTATTCAGTTGGTAATGGGGATGATTATGTAACCAAATTATTTTTAAAGGGCAAGACGGCAAAATGGCAAGATGGCAAGGGTGTAATTACTGTTTAGCCGTTTTGCCCAAAAGATAATGGAAAGATTTTTCAGTACCAACAATCATAGTAATAAAGAGCGACTATAAAATAAGGAGGCGAATTATGGATAGCAAGATTACCCGCAGAAGTTTCCTAAAGCTCTCCGGCGCGACAGCGCTTGGAGTTGCTGTCGGCGGCCTGGGTTTTGACCTACTGCCGATAGAAGCCCATGCTGAAGAGCTCAGGAAAAATCTAAAGTCCGCTAAAGAAAGTACAACGATATGTCCGTACTGCGCTGTTGGCTGTGGCGCGATAGTGCATCAAAGCGGTGGGAAAGTAATCAATATCGAAGGTGACCCTGACCACCCAATCAATATGGGTTCACTGTGCAGCAAGGGAAGCAGCTTGTACCAGTTGGCTAATAATGAAGACAGATTGACCCAAGTGATGTATCGCGCGCCGTACAGCGACAAATGGGAATACAAATCGTGGGATTGGGCGCTGGATAAGATTGCCAGCAATATTAAAGCTACGAGAGACGCCACCTTTACTGCCACGAATGAAAAGGGGCAGGTGGTAAATAGAACCACGGCTATCGCTTCTGTCGGCAGCGCCGCTATGGATAACGAGGAATGCTGGCTATACCAGAAATTCCTGCGTGGGTTGGGTCTGACCTATATAGAACACCAGGCGCGGATATGACACTCTGCCACGGTCGCCAGTTTGGCGGAAACTTATGGCAGAGGAGCAATGACCAATCACTGGATTGATATAGGCAACAGTGATTGTATCCTGATTATGGGCAGCAATGCTGCAGAGAACCACCCAATCTCGTTCAAATGGGTCACCAAAGCGATGGAGAATGGCGCTAAGTTGATAAGCGTTGACCCGAGATTTACTAAAACGTCAGCGCGAGCGGATATTTACGCGCCGTTGCGCTCTGGCACTGATATCGCCTTTTTAGGTGGCATGATTAAGTACATCCTCGATAATGACCTCATCCACAAGGATTATGTTGTTGAATATACCAACGCGCCGCACCTGATTAATGAGGGATACAAATTCGAAGATGGGCTTTTCAGCGGCTACGATAAGGCGAAACGGAGATACGATAAGTCAACCTGGCAGTATCAGTTGGATGAAAAGGGCATTCCCAAGGAAGATAAGTCCTTACAGCATCCCAATTGCGTCTATCAATTGCTCAAAAAGCATTATTCCCGCTATGACCTTGATACGGTTTCTCAGATAACCGGGACGCCGAAGGAAGACTTGTTGAAAGTATATGAGACGTATGCCGCGACGGGGCAAACCGGGAAGGCCGGCACTGTCATGTATGCCATGGGCTGGACGCAACACACCATTGGCACGCAGAATATCAGAACGATGGCTATTATTCAATTGCTTCTTGGCAACATGGGCATATCAGGCGGCGGCATCAACGCGCTTAGAGGCGAATCCAATGTGCAAGGGTCAACCGACCACGCCTTGCTGTTCCACCTTTGGCCAGGATATTTGAAAATCCCAGGCGCTTCGGATGTTGACCTGAAAACTTACAACGAAAAATATACTCCGAAGACCAATGACCCACTTAGCGCCAATTGGTGGGGGAACTATCCTAAGTATTCGACAAGTTTGCTGAAGTCTTTTTATGGCGAGAATGCGACTAAGGAAAACGATTTTGGTTATTCATGGCTGCCAAAGATAGATGATGGCGGAAATTATTCCTGGTTAGTTCTCTTCGATGAGATGTATAAAGGGACGATTAAAGGGTTCTTCGCCTGGGGACAGAACCCCGCCTGTAGCGGTGCCAACGCGGGCAAAGTGCGGAAAGCGATGGAAAATCTGGATTGGATGGTCAATGTGAACCTGTTCGACAACGAAACAGGTTCGTTCTGGAGAGGACCTGGGGTAGACCCATCCAAAGTCAAAACCGAAGTTTTCTTGTTGCCCTGCGCCGCTTCTATGGAGAAAGAAGGAAGCATTACCAACAGCGGTCGCTGGTCGCAATGGAGATACAAAGCGGTAGACCCGCCTGGAGAAGCGACGCCCGATAGCGACATCATGAACGCCCTCTATTTCAGACTGAAGAATCTTTACGAGAAAGAGGGAGGCGCTCTGCCCGAAGCGATAACTAAATTGAAGTGGGACTATGGCACTCCAGAAAAAGTTGATGTCCACATTATTGCGAAAGAGATTAACGGTTATGATTTAACGACTGGTAAGCTATTGCCATCTTTCCCCGCCCTGAAAGATGACGGCACAACGTCTTCTGGCTGCTGGATTTTCTGCGCAAGCTATACAGAAGCCGGCAACCTGGCAGCCCGCCGTGGAAAATCAGACCCACTTGGCACAGGATTATATCCCGAATGGTCCTGGTGTTGGCCGCTTAACAGAAGGATTATCTACAACAGAGCATCAGTCGATATTAATGGTAACCCCTGGGATAAGGCGCATCCGGTAATTGTTTGGAATGAATCTACAGGCAAATGGGAAGGAGATGTCCCCGATGGCGGTTTCCCGCCGATGGTCAACAAGGAAAAGACCAAGTACCCATTCATAATGACAACGGAAGGTCGCGCGAGAATCTTTGGCATGGGATTGGCTGATGGCCCATTTCCAGAACATTATGAGCCGCTTGAGTGCCCAATAGAAAAGAATCTTTTGTCATCTCAGCGGATTAGCCCGGCGATTAAATTGTGGAATTTACCCGAAGTAGGCACTGAATTGGATAAAGCGGCGAGTTGTGACCCCAGATTCCCAATTGTCGCTACTACCTATCGAGTGACCGAGCATTGGCAGACGGGGGTTATGACCCGACACCTGCCGTGGTTAGTGGAATTGCAGCCTCAGAACTTCGTTGAGATGAGCCTGGAACTTGCCGAACTCAAAGGCATTTCAAATGGAGACAAATGTATCGTCAATTCCGCAAGAGGCCAGGTTGAAGCTGTAGCTATAGTGACCGGTAGGTTTAAGCCATTTTTGATAGCCGGTCAGACGATTCATCAGGTCGGATTGCCATGGTGCTATGGTTGGTTTACGCCGCCAGATGGCGGAGACAACTCAAACCTCTTAACACCGACTATTGGCGATGCGAATACGATGATTCCAGAATCCAAAGCGTTCATGGTGAACGTGGAGAAGAAGGATTGATGACCTCTGGATTGTCGATTGTCGATTGTTGATTGTCGATTGAAAACTTATACTAGAAATGTGTACTAGTCAATAACATGTTGCGGTAGTTAGAAAAAACACGGAGACACGGAGTTCACGGAGAAGCGCGGAGGAAACAGCCAAACCTTTGTGTCTTTGTGTTCACTTCGCTCAACAGTTTACGTCGTAAACCGCCCTTTGTGGTGATTAACTTGCCTTTGATGCAACATCCTGTTGACCATTACACTTATACTAGAAATGAGTAATGAGTAATAAGTACCTAATTATGGTTCTTTACCCATTACTCATTACTTATTACTCATTACTGGTAAGTGGCAACCGTAGGTTAAATAGCCACTTGGGTTATACAATCATCAATCATCAATCAACAATCATCAATCCAGGGCAAGGAGGTATAATCTGATGGGAACCAAAGCGTTTTTGATAGATACTTCGAAGTGTATAGCATGCAAAGCGTGCCAGGTCGCTTGTAAACAGTGGAATGAATTGCCCGCTGAGAAGACAGTGAACCAGGGCACTTTTCAGAATCCACCCGACCTCTCCGCCGTAACCTGGACATTGGTTCGATTCAAAGAGGTTTCCAACAACGGTAAGATGAGCTGGAACTTTTTCAAAGACCAGTGCAGGCACTGTTTGGAACCTCCCTGTAAGCTTAGCTCTACGGTAAATGGTTCTATAATTCAAGATGAAACCGGCGCGGTGATTTACACGAAGAAGACAAGATATGAGAATTTTGAAGACATTATGTGTCCGTATAACATTCCCCGTCAGGACAAAAATACAATGGCGCTTCTCAAATGCACGATGTGCGTAGATAGAGTGAAAAACGGTCTTCTACCTGCATGTGTGAAAGCGTGTCCGACGGGTACTATGCAGTTTGGCGATAGGAAGGAGATGCTGGAAAAGGGGCAAAAAAGGGTGGAAGAATTAAAACCGGTTTATGAGCATGTATCTCTGATAGACATGGATGATGTAAGCGTCTTCTATCTTTTGGTAGATGAGCCTGAGATGTATGGAATGATTAGACACGAGGATGTCCTCAGTACGTTCGCATAGATGCAAACAGGAAAGCGGGAAAAGGAAGGAAGGGAAGGAGGCAAGAAGGATTGATGATTGATGATTGTTGATTGTTGATTGATAAGCGACCTCAATCGACAATCATCAATCGACAATCTTTTTGTTTTTTTGATAGTCGATTATCAAAAAAACAAGACAATCGACAATCAAAATGCCACTCCTTGATGTATAATATTTTTCCAACTCATATTTTTTCCCCTTGACAAAATCTTTTGGAAAGTGCTATTATTTACATCAATTTCTGAGAAGGATGAGTTGGTTGGTATGTCTAATGAAACTATTTCAGCAGAACAAATTGGAGGTTGTGAAGTAAATCCACCGAAAGAAATGTAATGATTGAACTTGATTTCGCCATAGAAACTCTGGCTAATGCGCGAGCTTTCTTGCAATTGGAAATGCGCAGCCAATGGATATACCGTATTCTCCTTGCGAGGCTGTACTATGCTGCCCATCATTTAGGACGCCTATTGTTGCGCAACGTAGAATTAACGCCTGAACAATGGCATCGGGATATACACCATCGGGTCTGGCGTGAGTTACGACAACATGATGTGAACATCGGTAGAATGGATATCCGAACTTTAAACATTTTAGAAAGACTGCGACGGCGCAGAATTAGGGCAGATTATGAATTGCATTTCATCATACGTGACGAATATATGGATGAGGCAGCGATTCTTTTGGCAGATTACCTTAACGCATGTCAGCAAATTTTGGGGGTGATGTAAATGGATTTGAAAGAGTTCACTACAGACCTGGTAAAGGAAGCGTTTGGTGAGTACATTGTTGATTTGAGATTCTCAGGTCCCTATGAGGACGAAGACCTTGACGTTGATGTCATTTTGAAGGGAAAACCTGTTGATTTTGAGGGAAGGATGCTCAATGTATTCCGCCAGATGCTTGATGCAGATTTTGATGTTTTAATTGATTACACTGTCGATGGCGAACTTGAGCAAAATTGTTAGCCCCATTATTGATTTATTACCGTCTTAATAGCGGGGGATGCATGAGTGATGGCTCAGTCCTTATATTATATTACAAGAGGTTAGGCCTTTAGGTGCCCGCTTGGAAGAAATTGATAACCGTTTTACTTTTTTCCAATTTGTCACTTATTTTTTTCCTTAGCATGAACATTGATAAAATAAACGAAAGAATAAATTCGATCAAAACATCGTATCCAATGTATGATGAACTTTTGACCTTCTTTGAGAAAATTGTAACGAAGCAATATGAATTCAAACCGCAAATTTCAATAGGGTCATTCGTTCCAGATATTGAGGAAAGCAAGGCGAAGAAGAAAATTGAAGAATGTATTCCGCTGTTGGAAGATGAGGAATTTGAAATAGATTTCTCTTCTACATCGCAACTGTTCGACGCTCTTGGCGAAATCGCGAAGTCACAAAATAAGCATCTAAGAGATGAAATTCAAAAGATAGAAAGAACTTTAAAAAAACAAAATCTTAAATCACCAACGACTGTTCCGAAGGAATCCCGTTCCATGATTCTTCGGAACGGGGTCGGCTTACAAGAAGAATTGTTTCATAAAGTCGCTCATAATAATTTAGATTACATTGATAAGATTAGCAATGAATTTTCATTAAATAAAGAAGTTTTGACTTTATTAACGCTTAACAGCGTCAAACCATCCATAGAATTAATTGCCCATCGACTTAAAAATTTGGTAAACATGGAATCCTGGTCTGGAATTTCCTGCCCTATATGTGGTTCACCCCCTGCTATCTCTTTCTTACGCGGTGAAGAAGGGAGAAGGATATTATCCTGTTCTTTCTGCTCAACAGAGTGGCAAGGAAGAAGAATGATATGCTATCATTGTGGGAACTCAGAATATCAAACTCTCCGTTATTTTTACACCCAAGAAGACGATAACTCCCTACCCCCCGTAGCAGAAGTTGCCAAACTTCGGAGCAGAAATTGCCAAACTTCTGGGGAGGAAGAGAAATATAGAATAGATGTTTGCGATAAATGTAAACATTATTTGAAGACGTTTGATTCCAGGAAATTCGACGGGGAAATAATTCCGCCTGTTGAAGATATAGCAACGCTTCACCTGGATATATTAGCGGCGGGAGAAGGTTATAAACGGATTGATGATTGATGATTGATGATTGATGATTGAAAAAACTTCTCCCAATCAACAATCAACAATCGACAATTGACAATCCTAAGGCAATCAACAATCGACAATCAACAATCGTCAATCCAAGTTGGAGGTTTCTTGTGAAAAAGATACTCACATATTTATTCATTTTTTCCATAGCGGTGTTCGGTTGCCAGAGCAAAGAAAAGAAAGTGACGCTAATTCTGGGAGCCTATACTATTCCTAAGGAAGTCTATCAAGAGAAGATTATTCCAGCGTTTCAAAAATATTGGTACGAAAAAACGGGTCAGCATGTTGAGTTTGAAGAATCATATATTGCTTCAGGTTCGCAATCAAGAGCGATTGCCGCGGGATTTGAAGCGGATATTGCCGCCTTGTCCCTGGAACAGGATATCAATAGGCTAAAAGATGCTGGTCTGATTACGTCCAACTGGAAAAATCATCAGTATCATGGCTTTGTTACTCGCTCAGTTGTGGTAATCGTTTTCCGACCAGGTAATCCCAAGAATATAAAGGATTGGGAAGATTTGACCCGTGAAGATATAATCGTATTGTATCCTAATCCCGAAACGTCGGGTGGCGCAAGGTGGGATGTGAGCGCCATTTATGGCGCAGGTCTTAAACTGAGCGAAATTAAATCAGGAATGCCTGATAAAGATTATGCTAAACAGTTACTCAAATCCATTCAGAGACATGTTAAAGTCATGAATAAATCCGGGCGCGCCTCAATGATAAACTTCGATGAAAACAAGATTGGGGATGCTCTGGTAACCTACGAAACAGACGTTATTTTAAGGAAGAAGAAGGGACGTGAGGTCGAATACATCATTCCTGAAGCAACAATTCTTATTGAAAACCCTATTGCGATTCTGGATAAGAATGTCGAAAAACATCAAAACAGAGCTGTTGCAGAGGCCTTTGTCCAGTTCGTTTTGTCAAAGGAATCCCAACGCGCTTTTGCAGAATATGGGTTTAGACCAGTCGATAAAGAAATCGCCGCAGAATTCACTCAACCATATCCTCAACCTGAGTACCTGTTTGATATTAATTACTTAGGTGGATGGGAAACTGTAGATAAGACCATCTTTGGAGCTGATGGCGTATGGACACAGATTGTTGAAGAGATAGCTCAGTCCCCAGGTATCCCTGGCGTTCCAGGCGCGGTCGCGCGGAGAATCGACTTTTACTGGGGCGAAGCAAAAAAAGATGAGACTGGAAAGTATATAGGAAGATATGTCACCATAAAAGGCCAGGGATTCAAAGAGCATCAGAGAGTGATTATAACCGTGATGGGCGATAAATACAACGATGTTGTAGGGGCGGATGGCACATTTTCTGAATCCCCCGATTTAATCATCCCACCGGAAAAGAAAATTACGGTTGATGTTGATGGGACTACGGGAAGCGACAAGTGTCCAGGCACAGACAAGCAATTAATAAAGTAAAACGGCAAGATGGCAAAATGGCAAGGTGGCAAGAGGTCAAAATGGCAATTACCCTCTAGCTCTCTTGCCCTTTTGACCAATTGCCCCCTTGGGTTATTAGAATGAAGAAAGGAAATGCGACTTCCTCCCCCAATGGATTGTTGATTGTTGATTGTCGATTGTTGATTGGGATAATATTCAATCATCAACCAATAATCATCAATCTTCAATTTGAAGGTGGGAGTTCCGTCGCCGGTTTTTTATGACTACTCGGATAGAAAAATTTTTAGTGTTAGTGTTTTTAATCGTTTTTTCCGCCTTGGGTGTAATCGGATATAGTATCAGAGACGCGGAGCCAAAGAAAATTGTTCTTTCATCTCAAGCGGGAACAGTGATTTTCGACCATGTAGTTCATGTTCAACAAGAACTAAACTGTGACCTTTGTCATCATACCATGAAGGCGAAAACGGAGAAAGTCCAACCATGCAGACAATGTCATAATGCTCAGAAGAAAGGTTCCGATATATCGCGTGCCGATGCGTTTCATGGTAATTGTGACGAATGCCACGATGAAGTGCGGGATAGCCAAAATTGCAAAATGTGTCACAAACTTACAGGAAAAAAGCATTAAACGGTAAGTCGGCAAAATGGCAAGAGGGCAAGACGGCAAGAGGGCAATTTCTTCCTTGCCCCCTTGCCCTCTTGCCCTCTAGCCTCCTTTCCCCTTATTTTTAGCTTGACTTTTTTCTTGTCTTTGGTTATACTTATAAAGTAAATAAATGATAAAGTATAAAAACCGCTGAGTTCTAAGGAGAAATAAATGCGCATACGGTCTATTTTCAAATTTTTGCCGCCCGTACTTGAATATAACCAGATGGATATCCCCATAGAAGAATTTCTTACGCCATCCCGAGTTGTTATTCTTTTAAAACATCCAAATGGTGAACCAAATGTGGCGGTAGTGGAGGGTGATAAGGTCAAGACCGGGCAAAAGTTAGCGTCTAATATTAACAGCGGCGTTATCGCATCTGTAACCGGTGCAGTCAAAGAGTTGGCAACGATATTTGGTGCCAGAGGCGAAACTTTCACCGCTGTAACAATTGAAAATCAAGGTAATGATGAATGGGATAGCTCTATTGTAACTGATGAGGACTATTTGTCAAAACCACCCGAGGAACTCAGGAACAAATTGAGGGAATTTGGTTGGTTTTTATTGCCAGAAGACAACCCCCTGCCCCCCTTTATTAAGGGGGATAAGAAGATTGACACTGTGATTGTCAATGCCTTCGATTCAGAACCGATTGTTGCAATTAGTCAGCAACTCCTGAGAGAAAATTCCAGCGATATTCAATCGGGGTTAGTAGCTTGTAAACATGTCTTTGAATCTTCAAGGATTATCCTTGCAGTTCCAGAAAATTTGCAAAGTATTGCTAAACAAATAGTTCCTGCTGGAGTGACGATATTCACTCTAAAACCTATATATCCAAATGGACTTCCGAATTTGCTTGTTCACAAAATAATGGGAAAAGAAGTCCCAGAAGGAAGCACGCCAGAAGATATTGGTATTTTAGTAATAGGTGTGGAAAAGTTGCTTGCTATGTTGTCCCTATTGCGAGATGGGAAGCCGCAAATTGAGAAGTTCTTGACCGTTGCTGGAAAGAGTATTCCATCTCCCAGAGTTTTTAAAGTACGGATTGGAACTTTAGTATCAGATATCTTGTCTCATTGTGGAGTTGTACTGGAGAATAAAGACCGACTAATTATTGGGGGACCAATGAGAGGTACGGCCTATTTTTCACCGGACTATCCGATTACGGAGCATTCGGATGCGGTCATTGCGCAGGCTGCTGAAGAAATCATCGAAGTAACTGATAATCCCTGTGTCAACTGTGGAGACTGTGTTCGAGTATGTCCAGTGCGTCTCCAACCGCATCTTTTGGGCAGATATTCGGAGTTCAGTCTCTTTGCAGAAACCCGAAGGTACGAAATTGATGCTTGCGTCGAATGTGGTCTTTGCGCGTATGTTTGCGCAGCGCGACGGCCAACCCTTCAATATATACAATTTGCGAAAGATATGCTTAGAAAGGAAGAAGAAACAATTGAATGAAAACGAGAAAACGAGAAAACGGGAAAACGAGAAAACGAGTGCCTACTTGAGTGTCTGCCATCACTGCTTTTTCCCTGCCCTTGTTTTCGCCTTTTGTGACAACAGCTTTCCCGCTGGTTACTGGCTTTAAAAATCGATTACCGAAATAATAAGTAAAAAGCATAAAAAGAAAAGTTCCATCATAAGAAACACTAAGGAGTTTTTAATGAATGAAGTGACTTTAACTGTTTCATCGCCGCCACACTGGCATACCGGGCAAAAGATTTCCAGGATAACTTATGGTTTGATGATAGCGCTCATCCCAGCCGTAATATTGGGTATTGTCAATTACAAGATGCACGCGGTCAGTGTGCTTTCGGTCGCTATTGTCAGCGCGATGGCTGCTGAAGCCATCATGCAATATGCCATGAAAAGACCACTATCCTTAACTGATGGAAGCGCGGCATTATCTGGTTTGCTCCTTGCCCTGATGCTTCCAGCAAGTGCACCCTGGTGGCTGGTCGTAGTGGGTAGCATGGTAGGGATTGTCGTCGGTAAACAGATCTTCGGTGGGCTCGGGGGTTATCCCTTCAACCCTGTCCTTATTGGCTGGGCAATTATCAGAATTTCGTGGCCAGGACATCTTAATCTTGATGATGTGTTGGTTAATTTTAATTTAGGAAATATTCCAATGGCCGACCCTCTAACCACTTTAAAAACTTCGGGCACCGCTGGACTTAATATCTTCAGCTACGGCAATCTTCTCATTGGAAAACAACTCGGTGGCATAGGAGCAACAGCATCCTTATGGCTTCTCATAGGAGGATTATTTGCCATTATTCGAGGGTACATTCCCTGGCGCATCCCCGCTTCATTTATCTTAGGGATATTGCTTGCAAGTAGTCTCTATTGGTTTGCCAATAAGACCGCAAGTCCTTTATTTCACATTTTGACCGGCAATGTTATGCTCGGTGCATTTTTCCTTGCAACCGAGAGCACAACATCCCCAGTGAACAACTGGGCCATGGTTCTATTTGGCGTAGGCTGCGGGATATTGACTATGTTAATCCGAATCTATGGTATATATCCCGACGGTGTAGTTTTTGCAATTTTATTAATGAATATGGTAAATCCACTACTCGATAAAATTAGACCGAGAGTGATTGGAAAGGTAAGCCCATGACCAAACTTTTCTCCATAGTGTTCACTTCGTTCAGCAGTTTACTTCGTAAACCGCTTTCTTTTGTTCAAACTTTTCTTTCCCCCTTAATAAAGGGGGGAAGGGGGGTTGTTAAAAGAAAAGTTTGGAGAAAAAGTTCCATCATAAAGAAAAGAAGAGGAATTTTAAATGAAAGACTTGAAAGGGCTAATATATTCAGCGCTTATTCTGACGGTAATATGTGCGGCTTCAGCTTTATTGCTGGCTGGCGTTCGCGCTTCAACAAGCCAGCAGATTGAAAATCAAATACTCAAGTTTGTCAAGAAACCCGCGATTGAAAAAGTGCTCGCCGGTTCTACCAATGACCCTACTTACGACCGGGTCAAAGTGAAAATGGATGATGGAAGTGAGTTAGACGTATTCATTGGCAAGTTTGATGACAAAATCAAGATTGCATTTGAGGCACAGGCGGAAGGGTATGGCGGAACTTTGAACTTGATGGTAGGTGTCGACCCTGAAACTGAAACCCTCGTAGGAATTGGAGTTACAACCCAAAAGGAAACACCAGGAGTGGGTTCGAGAGTTACAGAAGAACCTTTTGGCAAACAGTTTCCAGGGTTAGCGTTGGATGCAAACGTCTCTATTAAAGCAGACGGCGGCGTTATCGACGCTGTTTCTGGCGCAACAGTATCATCGCGCGGCGCTTGCGAAGCCGTTAGACGAGGAATCGAACTATACAAAAGCCAAAAAGATAAAATTTTAGAAGTAGTCAAAAATGTGCAATAAACTCTGTAAAACGTAAAACGTGATGCGTGAAACATGAAACATAAGGGAGAGAATTATTATGTCTACTGTTAGGTTGAGACGCGCTGGGCAAATGACTATCCCTGATAAAGTCAGAAAAACCTTGGGGTGGGAAGAGGGAGACTACCTTGATATAGCTCTGAAGGGACAAGAAGTAGTGTTGAAGAAGGCAAAGACAGCACCTGAAACCGAGGAGAACGGCGAAGCATGGTTTTTAAGCGAAGGGTGGCAGAAAAGACACCATGAAGCTCTAAAAGATATTGAAGAAGGACGAGTTTATGGACCTTTTGAGAACGCAGAAGATTTACTAAAATCGCTACGAGAGCTAAATCATGCATCTGCATTATACTGAAACTTTTAAGACGGATTATCAGTATCTTCCGCAAGAAATTCAAAAGCAGACAGAGAGGAAATTGAGATTATTTCTCCAAAATCCACGCCATCCATCTCTTCAGGTAAGAAAGCTACAGAGTGACCCAACTGGCAAAACGTGGTATGGACGCATCACGCGAGGTTATCGCTTCACCTTTCAGATTGAAGGTGAAGCTTATATTTTACTGAACGTAGGGAAGCATGAAAAAATCCTATAAAAATCATTGTTACTTGAACTGGAGAAAAGTATGAGTATTGCAAAAGAATTTACCAGAGGTTTATGGAAAGATATTCCTCCATTTAGATTAGTTCTTGGGCTTTGTCCAACGCTATTCGTGACCAAATCCGCGGAGAATTCGATTGGGATGGGAATTGCCGTAGTGTTTGTTCTTGTTTGCTCGAATATGCTTGTTTCGATGCTCAGAAAAGCTATTCCATCAAGGGTGAGAATTGCAAGCTTTATAGTTATCATAGCAACCTTTGTGGTGATTGTTGAACTGTTAATGCAAGCCTATTTTTATCCACTGTATGACAAACTCGGTATATTCATTCCACTTATTGTCGTCAACTGTATTTTGTTAGGCCGAGCGGAAGCGTTTGCTTCCAAGCACGGAATTATCGAATCGGCGGCTGATGGCCTTGGAATTGGCATCGGCTATACCATCTCCCTTTTGGTTTTGGGGTCAATACGAGAACTCTTTGGAAATGGAACCATTTTGGGTTTCCATATCATGGGGCCATCGTTCGAACCCTTCAAATTTATGGTGGAAGCTCCCGGCGCATTTGTGTGTCTGGGCCTAATGCTGGGTGTAATGAATATTTTGGGTAGAAGGACAGCATCTTCATAGGCCAAATAGCAACAGGGCAAGGGGGCAATTGTCCCTTAACTCCTTTGACTAAGAAAGGATAGGAGAACTTTCCTCTTCTTTTTTGGTGTTCAATTCTTCAGTGTTTCTTTTGATAGGAGAAATTCTATGGAATATTTTTTACTAATTATTTCCGCAATCTTCGTTAACAACATTCTGTTGGCGCAATACCTTGGAAACTGTCCGTTTTTGGGTGTTTCCAAAAAGATGGATACTGCGCTTGGTATGAGCATGGCGGTTATCTTCGTCCTCACGTTGTCAGGTATCATCACCTGGTTCATCCAGAGGTATTTCCTTGTGCCGTTTAAGTTGGAGTATCTCCAGACAATCGCTTTCATTCTTGTCATTGCATTTTTGGTTCAATTGGTCGAGATGTTTATCAAAAAAAGTAGCCGTGAACTTTACCAGGCATTGGGAATCTATTTACCGTTGATTACGACCAATTGTGCTGTTCTTGGCGTTGCAATTATAAATGTTCGGCAAGATTATAACTTTCCGAAGATGTTAGTATTCTCAGTTGCATCTGCGGTTGGCTACGGTTTAGCTCTTATTATATTCGCTGGACTACGTGAAAGATTCGAAATATCGCGAATTCCGAAACCATTGTCCGGCACAGCTATAGGTTTAGTAACCGCCGGTTTAATGTCATTAGCATTTCTTAGCTTTTTAGGTATGGTTGGTTAGATCAGGAGGCAAGGAGGCAAAAGGGTAGGACGGCTAAATGGCAAGAGGGCTAAACGGCTAAATGTCCCCTTGCCGTCTTGCCGTCTTGCCCCCTTGCCATCTTGCCATTTTGCAAAGAAAGGAGAGATTTAGATGATTACGGCACTCATCTTCCTGGGTGTATTGGGAATTATTGCCGGAGCTGTTTTAGCAGTTGCGTCAAAGATATTTTACGTCTGGGAAGATCCAAAGGTTACCCGTATCCGAGATTCATTAGCTGGCGCGAATTGCGGCGGATGTGGATTCGCGAGTTGTGATGCCGCCGCCGACGCAATTGCTGCTGGAAAAGCTGGGCCAGATGTGTGTGTCGCTGGTGGCCAGGAAGTTGCGGAAGCTGTTGCCGCGATTGTCGGTCTTGCTGTCGGAGTCAAGGAGCCTGTTCTGGCGGAGTCTTCTTGCGTAGGTGGATTACGCGCTCGAGAAAGATATCGATATGCGGGTGTTTTAGACTGTCGCGCTGCCTATCAACTTTTTCATGGTGAAAAGGATTGTGAGAGAGGTTGTCTTGGTTTTGGCACATGCGTAAGGAGTTGTCCCTTTGATGCTATTGCCATGGGCAAAGAAGGCATCCCTGTTTTTGACCCTGGGAAATGTCGCGGTTGCGGTACCTGTGAGAAAGTTTGTCCTAAGGGAATCATCGCGGTGATTTCCTCCTCGACAAAGATATTGCGCTTCAACCAGGAGGAAGACTGCCTTGCTCCATGCAGGCAGGCGTGTCCTGCACAAATAGATATTCCAAGATACATCGAATATATCAAAGATGGAAGATACGAAGATGCCATTAAAACCTTGAAGGAACGAAACCCCTTCATCCTTTCATGTGGCCGCGTTTGTCCGCATCCTTGTGAGGAAATCTGCCGTAGGTCCATAGAGGACGAACCTTTAGCCATCAATCAACTGAAGCGTTTTGTCGCAGACTACGAAATGAATACTGGACGCCATGTCCCTGTAACCGTTGCGCCTGATACCGGTCATAAGGTTGCGGTCATTGGCGGAGGACCAGCCGGGCTTTCATGTGCGTATTTCTTGAGGCGTCTCGGCCATCATGTAACCGTCTTTGAAAAGAATCCCAAATTAGGTGGTATGCTCTACTACGGTATTCCAGAGTACAGATTGCCGAAGAAGATTCTGGATTGGGAAATTCAAGGCATCCTTGACCTTGGTGTCGAAGCAAGGACAAATGTCGAATTTGGCAAAGATTTTGATTTAGAAGCTCTTGTCGCCGCCGGATATGAAGCAATATTTCTTGGTGTGGGAGCATGGAATAATACCACTCTGAGGCTCGAAGGGGAAGATACTATAAAAGGCGTTATTGGAGGCATTCAGTTTCTAGGGCGACAAGGTTTGGGACTTCCCAACCCAATAGGAGAACGAGTGGGAGTCATCGGCGGTGGCAATACTGCGATTGATTCTGCGAGAACGGCATTGAGGCTCGGCGCAAAAGAGGTAACTATAGTCTATCGTCGAACCAAATTAGAAATGCCCGCAAATTACGAAGAAATCAAAGCCGCGGAAGCCGAGGGTGTTAACTTCCTGTTTTTAGCGGCACCTAATAAGTTGATAAGCGATGAAAATGGAAAACTCACACATTTAGAGTATTTGAAAATGGAGCTTGGCGAGCCAGATGAGAGCGGAAGGCGCAGACCCATTCCGATTAAGGGTTCAGAAACCCTGTTGCCCCTGGATAATTTGATTGCCGCTATTGGTCAATATCCTGACCTTAGTTTCATCGAATCCGGCAGGCGTCTCAAAGATATAAAGACAACACGACAGAGCACGATAGTTGCTGATGAATATACTGGCCAGACCGATATTCTCTACGTCTATGCCGGTGGCGATGCTTTGACAGGCCCGGGACTTGCTGTTGAAGCGATTGGCAGTGGAAGACAGGCTGCCAGAGCCATTCATCTGTATGTTACTGGACAGGAAGTGACAGTGCCGCTCAATAGATTGTGTGGCTTCATCGAAGGAACACTCTTTGATATGCCTTATGTTGTTGATATTCTCGATGAAATGGAACCACAGAAACGAGTTAAGCATCATGAACTCGAAGCTTCTGAGCGAATTCACTCCATGGTAGAAGTGGACCAGACGATCGACGAAGCAGAGGCAAGAGCCGAAGCGAGCCGTTGTCTGAAATGCGGTTTAACCTGTTTTGGCGCTGTTGTATATGGTGTCCAGAAGGAAGCTGAAATTCGGAAGGCCGCGTGACCTAAGCGAACGGGTTAAAGCTATGATTAGAAACCGAGTTTTTCCCAAAAACTCGGTTTCTTTTTTTTAGAAGGCATGATACCATTGTTCTAATTGACGCACACGGATAAGACATTGGATTGTAGATGGTTGATTGTTGATTGATGATTGAAAAACAATTTCTCCAATCATCAATCATTATCCGCGTCTGTCCATAAAATCTGTGGTATCTAATGAAGCTTATGTTAAAGTTTATCGCTAAATTATTTATCTTTTTAACTCTATCAACCTCTATCTGTTTAGCTCAAATACAAACTGAAAATATCGCTTCTATCGGCGAAGAACAAAAGATAGTTCAGACGCGTCAGATGATGGGGACCTGGGCTGAAATCACCGTTTATTCTCAAGATGCTAAGTCAGCAAATATAGCGATAGAATCAGCTTTAGACGCGATGACTGCGGTTGATAGTTTGATGAGCGCATATAAGCAAGATAGTGAAATCTCAGAGATAAATCGTCAGGCGGGTAAAAACGCGGTAAGCGTTAGTCCGCAAACTTTTTGGGTTGTTAAATCAGCCATTCATTATTCAGAGCTATCTGATGGGGCATTTGATATTACTATCTCACCGCTTGTTCGTAGTTGGGGTTTTTTCAGAAAGCAGGGACGCATTCCACCTCAAGAGGAAATCGATCAAAATCGTGCTTTCGTTAATTATAAGTTGATTGAACTCAATTCTGAACACAACCCCCTGACCCCCTTTATTAAGGGGGAATACAATCGGATTAAATTGCTAAAAAATGGCATGGCGCTTGACCTTGGTGGGATTGCCAAAGGTTATGCGGTTGACCAGGCAATAGAGAAGCTACGGGATGCCAAAATAGAGAATGTGTTAGTCAATTTGAGTGGAAATATGTACGCAATAGGACATCCCAAAGATAAAGAGGCGTGGCACATAGGTATTCGCCACCCTCGCAAGAAAGAGAGCCTGCTTGGTTTTTTAAAACTTCAAGAAGAGGCAATTTCTACATCGGGAGATTACGAAAAATTTTTCATCCACGATGGCAAGAAATACAGCCATATCATCAATCCCCATACCGGATATCCAGTTTCGGGCGTTGCGAGTGTAACTATCATTGCTAAAACGGCCATGGAGGCAGATGCGCTTTCTACAACGGTTTTTGTGTTAGGCCCTGAAAAAGGGCTTAAATTGATAGAATCCATAGATGGAGTGGAAGGAATTATTGTGAAAATGGATGAGAAAGAAGAACTTTCTTTTGTAATGTCTGAGGGGTTTTCAAAGAGATTTGTTTTACTGCAACAATAATTAGGTCACGCCGTTTGACGGACATTGTCAACCTCAACTGGAATTTGCTCAATCAAAGAGCTCCCCCAAGGAATTTCTTTTCCTTGCTGTTGGTAAGCCAGAATCATTTCATTAAGAGCATCTCTCAGCATGTTTTGGCAATCCTCTATGTCCTTGCCCTCAGTAACTACCTCAAGCCATTCGACTAATTGTCCCATATAGCCGGTACTAGTCTTTGTATATTTTGCGGTGTACGTCGTAAACGTAAACTTATACTCCTCATTAGTAGCGGTTGAGCTAAACGACGCGAAAATACGTAGCGTTTTTCGCGTCCGAGTTCAGCGAAAGGTTATTTTTTAAAACGACATTAAGTACCTCAATTTCGTCCAAGCAAGTGGGGGTTCCATTCATCCGCCGAGGACGTCAGATTCCAGTGGCCATTCGCATTCAAACGCCATCAAAAGGGTCATTATCTCCGATGGATACCTTTGAAATCCTTGCGACAAATGGCACACGGAGTTGACGGATACGACGGAGTTACACTGATTAAATCTGTGAAAATCCGTAATATCCGTGTTTATCCGTGTGCTATAGCCTCTAAACTGATGGTTGAAATCTGTCCACCATGCAGAAGGTCTCTCAACCTCATTCGTGCCCTTTTGATTAGCTTGCGATTCAGTTGTGATGCGAGTTTGAACCCAATCTATGCTGGAATAAAAACCCGCTTTCATTGGACGAAATATAGGTAAGTAAGTATCAGTAAAACCCCAAAATCCAGAAAATAATCGGAGAAATTTATGAAAATAAAAGTATTAGGCATCGCAGGTAGCCCCCGCCGCGGCGGTAACACGGATTTATTGTTAGACGAGGCACTTAGAGGAGCAAAAGAAGCCGGGGCAGAAGTGGAAAAAATATATGCTCGCGATTACAAAATTACTCCCTGTATAGAATGTAATTCGTGTTTTAAACTTGGCAGATGTGTTATCGAAGATGAGATGCAAAAAGTTTATCCAAAACTGTTAGAAGCAGACCGCATCATCTTCGCATCGCCGATGTTCTTCATGGGAATCACAGGATGGGCAAAAGCCTTAGTTGACCGCTGTCAGGCTTTATGGGCAAAGAAATATGTTCTCAAAGAGCCGGTGGTGGAACCCGAGAGAAAATCTCAGAGGAAGGGTATTTTTATCTCCGTTGGAGGAACTAAAGGGAAAAGTCTTTTTGACGGGGCGATTCGGACGATGAAGATTTTTTTTGATGCCATAGATGTCACATATAGCGGCGAATTGCTTTATAGAAGCATAGATGATAAAGGCGAAATCAAAGAACATCCAACAGCCCTTCAAGAAGCTTATGAAGCTGGACGGAAATTAGTGTGTGAGGAGTAAATCGTGAAACGCGAAGAGAAAACTCTTTTCACGTTTCACGCATCACGTTTCATTTGTGGCAAACATCGCATTCTGTTTCCAGCTTGGTGAATTTGCCTTTCGTTATATGGCATCTGCTACATTTCAGATTTTGGTGGTGTTCCCCCAGTGGCCAACCTGTTCTTTGTTCATGGTCGAATCCCTGCTTTGCGGTGTTTGTATGACACTGTTGGCACTTGTTTTCGAGGGCGTGACAGGAGACACACGATTTATGAATTTCTAATTCGCTTTTAGTACCCTCTCGCGGTTTTCCTTCCCCATGACAAAGGCTACAATTTCCTTCCTTATGGCAATCAACGCACCCTATCTCAAATAACTCCACATGTTCTTTGTGGAGAAAGGTTACAATTTGTCCGCCCTGATAATTGGTGGTATACACTTTCTTATCTTCCGGTTCCATAGCCGGGTGCTCCCAGTCAACGTCCTCTGTAACATCAATCTTAGCAGTCTCGCCTGCAACTTTTTTCGCATGACACGCCGAGCAATCTATATCATGGAAATTTTTATCTTCCTTAGTGTTTCTTTTGATCAAACTTTTCTTTTTAAAAGAAAAGTTTGGGTGGCTCCATTCCCGATGACAACTGATACATTTGCGGTGATAAGCGCCTTCGAGACCTGGCCTATCTAACGGGAATTTTGAAGCAATTTCACCTTTTGTTTGGCTATGGCATTTCCGGCAGGGAGGAAAAGAATCAGGCGAACTATAGTGGTGACAGTGCGAACACTCTATCCCCATTACTGCCATCGGTTGAACATGCGCTTTATGTTTAAATCTTACTGGCACGTATTGGGTTGAAAGTTGTTCGATAACAAGAATACCAGGGCTTTTTTTTAGGATATCTTCCTTCGTGACATTTTCTTTTTGAGCGACTGCATAGAAGCAGAACGCCAATAAAATTGTTGTGATAACAATTATTCTTCGCATTTGTTAATCTCCCATGGGGCAAGATGGCAAGACGGAAAGGTGGCAAGACGGCAATTGGATTGTCAATGGTCGATTGTTGATTGCCCTTCGATTGTCGATGGTCGATTGTCGATTGATGATTGCATTTTCAAGCAACAATCTACAATCATCAATCATCAATCCAGGGTCATCAATCAACCATCATCAAGCTCTCTTGCCGTTTAGCCGTTTTGCCATCTTGCCCATTCAGAAATTCTCTACTGGTACTAGCAACTTGAGTTAAATATAAAACTTGTGTCTTGAAATCAGTCATTGTTTTTCTTTAAGAATTTCCAAAAAGTAGTGAATACAATCAAAAACCCAAAAGCGATTAAGTAAGCTATAGCTTCCGTATGAAGCATGAAGTCATGAAGAGTATGCATAATGATCTCCTTATATCAATGGGCATCCTTATATTCAGGGTGTTCATAGAGAATAGCCATCCGGTTGGCAATCCAGCGGAAGATTAGGATGATAAGAGTAATAAAGGTGAAGCTCACCGCAAACTCCATCCAGCTTGGGAAGTAGCGTACCTCAGCGTTCCAATTGAAAGCAACCAGGGTGACGTTAATTCGGTTAACCATAATACCTATTATAGTGAACATGCTGGTGAAGCGAACGATGGTAGCGTTTTCCTGTCGAACTCCCCAGGCGTAAAGGAAACAGGGAAGCAGGACGAAGACCAAAACTTCAACCAGGAACCAATAGCCTAAAGGTGTCTTCAGCAGGCCCCAATGGTTTCCATGCGCTACGCCTAACCACTTAATGCAAAAGTAGGATAACAGAGTGATGGATGCGGCTTTCCCAAGCCCAATGGTGAGTTTGTCAAAGTTATTGTCTCTCTTAATCCCCCTTAATAAAGGGGGTTGGGGGGTTGTGGGGGCCATATCATAATGTTCGCCCTGGCTACTGAATACTCGGTGAGAAAGCATGCTCACGAAGATTATCATGGCAAGCCCAGCGATGACAGACGATACAAAGAAGAATACCGGGATATATGGTGAATACCAGAGAGGATGGAGCTTACCCGGTGCGATTAAGAAATAGGCTCCTAAAGAAGATTGATGGAGCGTTGAAAGTGTCAGGCCAAAGACCGAGAGGGCTAGGGTTATTTTGGCGAGCCAGCCGCGGAGTTTTTTAAGGCCAAGCCATTCCGCAGGCGCGGGCAAAAACTCAAGAAATAGAACCGTAAGATAGAGAAAAACGCACAAAGCGACTTCGAACATGACAGAAGTAGTGCCTTGTGAAACAAATAATGGATAGGGAAGGCGTAATGGCCGGCCAATATCATAAAGGAGACTGATACCGACAAAAAGGTAGCCAAGAAAACCTATTAGGATAGCCGGACGGACGATAGGACGATACTCCTTCAGCCCGAGAAGATGAACGGCTGTAACAATGGTATAGCCCGTAGCGCCGAAAGCCACGTAATTGAGGAGGTCAACTATCCAGAGTCCCCACGGATAGGTATCCGAGAGATTAGTCGACGGCCCGAGACCCTTTATAAAACGGATAATACTGGCATAGAGACCAGCAATAAGAATAAGCCCAGCCACAATATTGAAAGGGGTAATGCTTCTTTTTATATATTCCCCTATTGTCATTCCCAAAAAAATCTTATCTGTTATCCATTGTCGGAGAGAGTATTCTGTTCTTCTGTTTTCAGTCATTGTTTAGCCTCCTTTTCCTCCGAATCCATTGTCTCAGTTTCAGCACTTTTACTTCGACGTTTTGAGAACGTGTACAAGCCCATGAGCAAAGCTGGCCAAAGTGCAATCACAATGGGCACCATTCCAAGTGAACCCTTGGTGAGTTCGGGGTACGGTTTTATTCCGAGGTCGGTACGAAAGCCGATATGCTCGAACGGAACTTCGGCGAGATAAATCCAGCCAGTTCCTCCTACCTCATTTTCACCGTAGATTTGGTCAGCATATTTATCTGGATGGGCCATAATTTTCTGTCGGGCAAGTTTAATTATCTCACTCCTCTTGCCGAAAGTCATTACTTCCATGGGACACGCTTCGACACAAGCCGGAATTTTACCTTTTTCAATCCTAATATCAAAGCACATGGTGCATTTTCTAACTAAAGGAGTAAAAGCGTTAAAATACTCATAGGCTGGAATATTAAAAGGGCAGGCTATCATGCAGTACCGGCAACCGATACATAAATTCTTTTTATAGACGACAGCTCCCTCCGGCGTTTTCCTAAACGCCTTAACCGGACATGCGGAAGCACAGGCCGGTTCGTCGCAATGCATACACTGTTTTTTGACATAGATTGGTTCACCACCAGGCTTCGGATTGGCAAAACGATTGACCACCGTATAGGTTCCCGCGTCCGTTCTTCTTTTCTTCTCAAAGACGGAATAATCATCGAAAGGCTCTTTCGGGGTTGGTAACTTATTCGCTTCATTGCAGGCTGCTTCGCATGTCCGACAACCAATACATAAGGTTGTATCGACAAGGATACCAAATCGGTCTGGCCAACCGGTGAATTGTTCAGCAGCAAGGGATTTCGTGGGACCGCCAATCACCAACGCGGCAGACCCAGCTAACCCTACTTTCAGGAAGTTTCTTCGGTTGATATTCATTTATTTACCTCGGTTTTCGCCTCCATTTCTAAAATTTTGCGGCTAAAGGTTATCATATTTTTTTTGTCATGTCAATAAAAATTCTCATTGACAGAACGTTTATTTTGATATATACTTACAATAATGGGAAGTATAAGACAAATTAGGAGGCTTACATGCCAGACAAAATGAAGGCGGCTTTGCTTTATGGTATGAATGATGTGAGGGTAGAAGAGACGGATATGCCGCCGATGGATGAATCGAAAGTTCTGATAAATATTAAATATTGTGGAGTTTGCCCCAGTGATGTCCGGTGGTACACAGGCGAAAGGGCAACCTCATCGTATCCGCGTCGTTTAGGACATGAGTGGGTCGGGGAAATTGTGGAAATCGGCGCAGAGATAGAAGGGGTAAAAGCGGGTGATAGAGTTGCACCTGACTGGCGAGTAGTGTGCGGCAAATGTCATTATTGTCGCCGTGGTATCTTCAACTACTGCGAAGATTTTGGATATGGCAAGGTGTCGGGTGGTTTTTGTGAATATGGCACCGCGATATTGCCCAACTTGCGCATTATTCCAGACAACGTGTCTTATCCGGAAGCAACTTTCACGGAACCGCTCGCTTGTTGCCTTAATGGTATCAATAAAAACAATATCAAAATAGGCGATGATGTGGTCATCGTAGGCACTGGTCCAATCGGCCTGATGCATGTCCAATTAGCGAAGCATTTAGGTGGGCGTGTAATCGCTTGTGATTTAGTCGAAGAGAGACTCGAAATGGCAAAACAATTAGGCGCTGATGATATGATTTGTTCCGCAAAGGGAGAAGCAATAGAGAAGGTCAAAGAATTGACCGATGGTCGAGGCGCAAATTCTATTGTCGTTGCTGTCGGCGCGCCTGATGCTGCCGAGATGGCGCTTCAAATGGCAGGAATTTGTGGAACAGTCAATCTATTCGCCGGAACCTATCCGCCAGCAAAGCTCGATTTAGACCCAAACTTAATTCACTATAAGCAGTTATTGGTCACCGGCAGCCATGACTTCACACCCCACGATTTTACTTCGGCGTTGAAGCTAATTGAATATGGCATCGTCAAAGTGAAACCGATTATCAGTCATATTTTGCCTTTAGAGCGTATTAAAGAAGGTTTTGATACTGTCGTTGAGAAAAAAGGGTTGAAGGTTGTAATTAAAATTGGTGATAATACGTGAAACGTAAAACGTGAAACGTAATACGTAATACGTAATTCGTAATATTTTTCTTATATTACGCATTACTCTTTACGTTTTACGCATTACGCAACACGCAATACGTAATACGTTAAAGCTTGAACGGCATTAGTTTTCACATTCTTTAAGAAGGAGATTACATATTATTACGATGGATGAGAAAGATTGGAGTATAGCGCATGAAATAGCCTTTGAACTTGTGGATAAAGGTACTGACGCCAACGAAGTGGCTAATGTATACGCATTTTTACGCCAGCACAGAAATCGAGACCAATTTTTTATTTTGCTGAATAGATTAATTAATTCCGGCAGAGCATTAGTCCGCAGCAAGCGCACGCTCGATTATTACCGTAATATTCAAGATGCTTGCAACCGACATCTCAAAGGCATCTCAGACACACGCAGATTGGCTGAAATCCTCGGCTGGACAGTACGTCTGATGAGGTTTTATAAATTTGAGCCGCGCGACGCCCGTAACCACTGAGAAATACGACTTTTTCACCGTAGAGAAGCTTTAGAGCGAATACGTAATACGTTACGTAAAGTTACGCATTACGCATTACGTTTTACTGCGTATTGATATATTCAATTTCAGGTTCTGCGCCTTTATCCCCCGGCCACAGGAAATGATTGACGCAGGAGCGGTTACACGGGTCACCGCGCAATAAAACCTTACAGGCTTGATATTGAAGTTTCATCGCACTAAGGACGCAAGTGCGCAATTGTTCCTGATTGATAGGTTTGATGAGGAAGCTGAAAGCGCCCATCCGCATTGCTCGTCTCCCTTGTTCATTATTGTGCACAATTATTACTA